>Ga0209427_10000119_pt1 | contig 71460 bp, 71 predicted proteins | sample DeeMarSWOR136_30_FD_187465 | JGI IMG/M metagenome (GOLD analysis project Ga0209427, IMG submission 187465) | Marine sediment microbial communities from White Oak River estuary, North Carolina - WOR-1-36_30 (SPAdes) (version 2) | ecosystem: Environmental > Aquatic > Marine > Intertidal zone >... | reverse complement strand
GCGAAGATGGGGGAATACGCCCTGGGTAACCTGGAAGGGTGGAAGGATTTTTTCGAGAAAGCCTGCCCTGGAGACCTCCTTATCGCTGGACGAAATTTTGGTGCAGGCTCATCTCGTCAGCAAGCAGTGGACTGCTTCATCGCCTTAAAGATCGGTGCCATTCTTTCGCCTTCCTTTGGAGCTATTTACTTCCGAAACGCCGTCAATTCTGGATTTCCGGTCCTGAGATGCCCAGAGGTCGAACAGCTTGTCCATAGTGGCATCCTGGAGACGGGAGATGAGGTCAGGATTCATTTTCTTTCCGGCGATGCACAGATCATAAATCGGGCCGTTTCATTTCATGTGTTTCCTATGAGCGAGGTCCAGTATGAGATCTATAGGGTGGGGAACCTTTATAATTATGGGAAAGAACGATACTGAGAATAACAAAGAGTGGCTTGTACTCGCTGTGGACACCACTACCCCAACGGGGAGCGTGGCTCTTTTAAGAAATACAGAGCTTATTGCAGAGTTCAATCAGGATTCATCGACCACTTTTTCTGAGAGGCTTCTTCCCGCTGTTCAGTTTATTCTTAAATCCAGCGGGATGGTGATAAAAGACATCGATGGATTTGCTGTCGCTGTCGGTCCTGGTTCTTTTACAGGCATCAGGATAGGTTTGAGTACGATAAAGTCTTTTGCCTATGCTTCTGGAAAGCCTGTTGCGCCGGTCTCCACATTGATGGCGCTGGCCATGAAACTCCTCCCTTCCTGCCGGCTGATTTGTACCCTCATCGATGCGAAAAAGAAAGAAATCTATGCGGCTCTTTTTGAATCGAGACGGGGAAGACTCGAAGAAATTATCCCGCAGGGGGCCTATTCTCCTGATATGTTTTTTTCTCGCCTTCCCACCCACCGGATCATTCATTTCATAGGAAGCGGCAAGGATGTCTTCCGAACCACTCTTCGAGACTATTTCGGGGACAAGGCTCGATTCTCTAAAAGATCGCCACATATTGCCTTTGAAGTTGGCTTAATCGGGATTGATTTGCTGAAGAATAAAAAAGGAAAAGAATTTCAAGAGATTGAACCGCTTTACCTGCGCAAATCTCAGGCGGAGGAAAAACATTAAACAGTCAAAACTTCCCCAGGAGCTGTGGTTGTTGAGAAGGATGAAGGAGAAGGATCTCCCCTCCGTCCTAGAGATTGAAAATCTTTCCTACCCCAATCCTTGGCATCTCTCTTCATTCAAGGGCGAAATAAATAACAGACCCATATCAAATCCTTACGTTGTCATCTTCAAACCGCTGGATAGAATCATAGGCTATGTGATCTACTGGCACCTCCAGAATGAAGTTCAGATCAGTAATATCGCGATTAGACCGGATTACAGACAGTTAGGAGTGGGAGAAGCTGTGCTGAGAAAAATTTTACATGAAGTGTGCTGCAAAGGGGCTGAATTTGTTTTTCTGGAAGTCAGGCCATCGAATCAGGCTGCTCGTTCTTTGTATAACAAGCTGGGTTTTGAGATATTGGGAGTGAGAAAAGGATATTACCGGAATCCTGCTGAAGATGCGATTGTCATGGGATTGAGCCTCTCTCAGTAGTTCACCTTGATCAGGCTTAAACCCTGAGCAGGCGCTGTGGGACTAGCGAGACTTCGTTTATTTTCTCTAAAGAGATCGTCGATAATTGCCGGTGGCCATTTCCCTTTTCCAATTTCCAGAAGAGTTCCGACCATAGTCCTCACCATATACCTGAGAAATCCATTGGCCTCGACCTCAAAGATGATTTCATTCCCTTTTTTGTGAATATCAGAGCGCAGAACACGTCTAACGGGATGAAGATGTCTGTTGGATGAGAAAGGAGTAAAATCTGCTTCTCTAACAAAGAGCAGGGCAGCCGTTTTCATCTTATCCGTATCGAGCGGTGAGGACCAATACAGAACATAGCGAAGATTAAACGGGTTGATATTCGAAGTGTTATTGATTCTATACCGGTAGACCTTTGATACCGCCATTTTTCTGGCGTGGAAATTTCTATCGACCTTCTTCAAGGAAAGTATACGAATATCCTTCGGAAGGAGGGAATTGAATGCTTTCAATAATTCTTCTTCGCTCAAAGAGGTTTCCGTCTTGAAATGGGCCACCTGTGCAAGGGCATGAACTCCTGCATCTGTCCGGCCAGCTCCAATGACTGGAGGATTCTTCTTCGTGATTTGAGTGAGGGCTTTTTCAAGGTTTCCCTGAATCGTTTTTCTATCTGGTTGTCTCTGCCACCCAAAATAATCGGTCCCGTCATAGCAGAGAGTGATTCTGTAGTTTTGTGCCATATCTTCTCTTTTAGTATCTAGAATATTGTATCTTTATTCAAGGGCACAGAAAGCCTGGGAAGCATCTTCATTGTTTAGATATTGTAATCAGACAGATACGTTATTCAGTCTACATGAAGAGTTCCTGCCTTTTATCAGCAAGGGAGGTTGTCGGCACGAGACACAACTGACCTCTTCACAGGACAGAATTTTCTTCTTTTTAGCGGGTGTTGCCAGGTGTTTTTTGGCACATGATTTGCAATAGCTGAAATGGCTATGCGATCGTTTCGAATCCGACATTTATTCTTATAATTAAAGAAAAGAAGGAGGGCAGTATGGTTAATGTCTGCAAAAACCGTGCTTTTTTGGTCTCCATTATCTTGTTTTTGACTTCTCCTGCCTACTCTGAGGAGAGGTTTCAGGCAAACGTGAGTTTTAATCCAGGTTTTCCCATAAATGAATTCAGAGAGAACGTACAAGAGGCAGGTTTCGGAGGCTCGGGAGATTTCTTATACAAACTCAAAGGTTCCCCGCTTTCTGTAGGCGTCTCGTTCGGTTTGATGGTCTATGGAAGTGAATCGAGACAAGAGTGGTTCAGCGCTGGAATACCAGAAGTGATCGTAGATGTTACGACAAGAAACTATATTTTGATGTGCCATCTTTTGTTGCGTCTTCAATCTCCACAAGGAAAGATCAGACCCTATCTGGATGGCTTGGCGGGATTTCATTATCTATGGACTGAAACCGGTGTATATGACAGTGGTGGTTTCTATCAGGAGATTGCAAGCGATGTCAATTTCAGCGATTGGACCTGGAGTTTTGGCGTCGGCGGGGGTTTAATGCTGCCTATCTATGAGAAAAAGAGAGGAGAAAGAGCAGGCCCTTTTGCCGTATTTTTAGATTTAGGTGCTCGCTATCTAAAAGGCGGAAAGGCAGAATATTTGAAAGAAGGATCAATTATTCAGGAAAACGAGCGGGTGATTTATGATATAAATGAGTCATCCACTGACCTTATCACCATTCGTGCTGGTCTATCATTTGCTTTTTGATTTGTAAAAACGAACCATAAACCCATCCAGCTGTTGAACTGAAGAATTGTTATCTGTCAAGAAGTTAGAGGATAAAATTCTTTGAGAGCCTCCTCGATGGCCTCATCGGCTGTTTCAACTTGGACCACTCCCTCGATTTCCCAGGTTCCGATTCCGATGACTCTTTTTTGGTAAATGTTCCCGTAGGCGATCTCAGTCAGGGTTCCGAATTGCCCGTCTACGGCGATCAAAACATCGGCATTCATAGCCACCAGGGAGTTCCGGCCATAACCAATTCCCGTTGCGATCGGAATGTCAATGTATGGATTAGCATCTTGGAAAGAAATTCCCGGAAGTATTCCAATGGTCAGCCCTCCTCCTTTTTTTGCTCCCCGGGCTGCGGCTTCCATGACTCCGCTCAGTCCTCCACAGACCAAGATGGCGCCTTTTTCTGCAATGAGCCTTCCCACGTCATGGGCGATCTGTCGGAATTTTGGTTCTGGCGTTGCCCCTCCGATCACTCCGATACGCAATTTTTTTTGTTTATCCATCAAGGTTCATCCTCTCTTATATTGTAAAACGAAAGTGGCTTGCGAATTTTCTCTTATTCTAACATATTGAAGGAATAGTTGAACCTGTATTGCAAATCTAATAGAATTTCCTGTGGAGCTTTCTTGGTGCAAAAAAGAATAATTTATCTTGCTCTTCTTTCATCTTTTTTCCTCGTCACATGCCCGAAAAAACCTAGCCCAGAGAATAGAATCTATAGATTCATAGATAATTTGCAAAGAGAAAATATTATCATAAGTCCACTCTCTGTACTGGAAAAAACATCTAATAAATACCAAACTGCTTTTCCTTCTGAATCCTATCCTCTTAGAGATTTAGGATCCGGAAATAATCCCTACGGAATCAAGAGAAAGTTAAAGTTAAAGGGGAGAGAAGTTAATGCCCTTTTTTGTCCTCCCAGGAGCAGACTAGACTACAAGGTGAAGTTGTTTAGAAATTCTATTTTAGATTTCGGTATAGGCATCATTAAAAATGATGGTTCAAAAGAGCTCAACAAGATTGAAAAAAGCACAAAAAGAGGGGTAACCTTTCTTATTAATCTAGAATCAAAAGGAAGAAGGATAAATATTTTTCAGAAACACCTTATCTACCCTGATGATAGGGAGCCCTTTACGTTTTATTTATTTAGTATTGACTTACCTGACATACGAGGAGAAGTGAATTTAGTTTTTGAGACAAAAGGAGATGTGCGAGACTTTTCTTTCTGGGTTAATCCATTATTTTTTAGAAAACAAGAAGATAGCTGCAACGTCATTCTTATATCCGTAGATACTCTCAGAGCGGATCATCTTGGATGTTATGGATATGAGAGAAACACAAGCCCTAATATTGATGCATTAGCATCGGATAGTGTCACATTTCTGAATACCTATTCCTCATCCCCATGGACATTACCCTCTCATGTCAGCATGTTGACTTCTCTTCATGGAGTGAACCACCAAGTTTCCTATGAGGATGAGTCCATGGATCCTTCTATCATTACCTTGGCCGATGTCTTAAGAGTAAATCAATTTTATTGTGCGGCTCTTACAGGCGGTGGATTTGTTCATGCAAAATATGGTTTCTCCAAAGGATTCAATTCTTACAGCGATGAGGGGGGGATTTTACGCCAAGATTCGGCAGAACATCTGTTTCATGCAACTTCTCGATGGCTTGAACGAGAGAAAGACAAAAGCTTTTTTCTTTTTCTGCACACATTTCAACCTCACAATCCTTATGCCTGTCCCTATCCTTACAAAACCATGTTTATAGAGGAAGAGGCTAAATGGAGCCACATTGATTTGCTAAGCTATTTAGGAGGGAAACCTGGCATTTTTAAAGAGCTAACAGAGAAAGAACGTCAGAATATTGAAGGCTTATATGACGCAGAAATTCGATATACAGATGAAGAGTTCGTCGCCCCTTTGATCAAGAAGCTCAAACACATGGGATTGTACGATAAAACAATGATTATATTCACAAGCGACCACGGAGAAGAGTTTTATGAGCATCAAGGATGGGGCCACGGACACAGCCTTTATGATGAGTCCCTAAAGGTTCCCTTGATTATCAAATTTCCAGGATCCAGATTCAATGGCAGAAGAATTTCAAATTTTGTGTCTCTCGTAGATATTTTCCCCACAATTTTAGATGAGCTTGGAGTTAGCATGCGTGATCTGGATATAGATGGCAAGAGCCTTTTTCCTGTAATCATAGGAAAGCAAAAAGAGGACAGAATCTTTTTGGCAGATGTTGCCTCCAATATCCTTGATTCTCATATTCCCCAGAAAATTTCTATGAATAGGGGCGAGGAAAAGCTTATCCTCAACAAGAAGTTCAAAAAAGAAGACCTTGAATTTTTTCTCTCTCAACCCCCTGGCTTGATACCTGTTGAGATATACAATTTGTCTCTAGATCCCGGAGAGAAAAAAAATATTGCCGGTGTGAGATCGGAATTAGCGAACCAAATCATCCATGACATCAATCAGATTTTCAAGGAGGCAAAAAAAAGAAGTACGGGAAAGTTGAAGATGAGCGAAGAGCTCAAGAAACAATTGGAGGCCTTGGGGTATATTAGATAGGGATGAGCCGGAATTCATCGATGGAGGTCATTCACCTTCTGTCCTTGTTCGGTTGTTGGTTGGTATTCTTAATCGCCAGCCTGGTTGCTGATCCTTCAGGTAACAAAAAAAATTTTTTTTATCAGCAGGACGTTTGACCCAACTTAATTATTTTCATTAAAATATTGAACTGAAAAACATTCGAGGGAAATGAAAATGCCAGAATTCCTTGAGATCAAGTGTATGAAGAGGGAAGACCAGATAAAAATATTAGAAGAGATAGAACGGAGAATCAAAATCAAGATCAAGGATGGGAAATTAACAGAAAGAGAAATCAGGGAAATCGAACAGATGAAACTCCGTCCGTTGCCGGATATTCAAGATGTTCAAAGTGTATATGAAAATCTTGAGTTTGAGGAATAGACCCGAGATAATTTCTTCCAGGAGGAGTAAATGACAAACGAAAAAAAAGGCTATGAGGAAGAAATTGTAATTGACTATGAGAATATCGATGTAAATGAGATCATGGAACAAATCAGAAAAAAGATCGGCAGTCAGCCCAAAAAGCCAGAGCCTGAAGAGAATATCCCAATGGAACATTTAGCATCGACGGGGATCACTACTCCCCGACATGAAGAGCCCATGGGGCAAAAATCTAAATGGAAGAATTTGGCGTTGAAACTTATGCGGCCTTTCTCGCCCATCATTAAATTTTTAGTGCTGCCTGTCCATCACGAATTGAGGGAAACAATCGAGAATCTCTATAAGACGAACCAACGTTTGGATGCCCTGGAGAGAAAAATCGGGGATGAATTATCTCGAATCCATCAGGAATTCCAAGCTGTGAATAGGAGATTAAGAGAGCTGAATCGAGTCAGAGAATACGTTCAGCTACTTCACAACCTTACCCATAATATTGTGGTGGAACTGACAAAATTGAAGATAGAAGAGGAAAACCTGAAAATCACGTCGCGGATATTAGAGAAGGATTTTGAGTTTTTAGGACGGCGGGAAAAAGCGCTGGAGAAAAAAGTCTTCGAATGAAACTTGCTTTTGTTGTCCAGAGATACGGCTTGGAGATCAACGGGGGTGCTGAGCTTCACTGTCGATGGATCGCCGAGCACATGAAGAAATATCACGATGTTCGAGTGTTAACCACTCGCGCCTTTGACTATGTCACCTGGAAAAACCACTATCCTGAGGGAGAAGAAATCGTCAATGGGATTCCAGTCAAGAGGTTTTCAGTCTCACGGCCCAGGAATCCCGAGAGATTCGGACGAATACAGAGCAATATTCTTGAGAACGAACACAGTCTCGAAGACGAGCTGAATTGGCTTGAGGAAGAAGGCCCTCTCACTCCCTTGTTGATCGACTATATCCACAACCACCGAGATGATTACGATTATTTCCTCTTTTTCAGCTATAGGTATTACCATTCTTACTGGGGGATAAACACGTTGCCCCATAAGAGCATCCTGGTCCCTACGGCAGAGCATGATCCGGTCATCCATCTCCGCATATTTAAGGAATTGTTCAAAAAACCTCGGGCGTTTGTTTACAATTCTGCGGAAGAGAAAAAAATGATCAACTCTCTTTCCTGGAATGAGGACATTCCAGGAGATGTTGTAGGAGTGGGAACTGAAATCCCTTCCTCGTATTCCTCTGAGAAGTTCCGTCAAACATTTGGCCTTACAGGGGACTACATCGTCTACGTCGGAAGAATCGATGAGAATAAGGGATGTGTCCAGCTTTTTAATTATTTTCAGCATTTCAAAAAAGAAGAATCTTTCGATGTGAAGCTGGTCCTTGTCGGAAGCAGCAAGCTGAATATCCCTTCTCATCCGGATATTGTCTATTTAGGATTTTTATCCGAAGAGGACAAATTTTCTGCCCTGGAAGGCGCTCTAGCCTTGATGATGCCCTCCTTTTATGAAAGCCTTTCCATGGTCACACTTGAGGCATGGGCCCTCGGAAAACCTGTCCTTGCCAATGGGCAATGCGATGTCTTAAGGGGCCAATGTCTGAGGAGCAAAGCAGGACTGTTTTACCAGAACTATGCAGAATTCCATGAAGCCTTTAAGCTTTTTCTTCAATCGCCCCAATTGCGTGAAGCAATGGGTAAGAATGGAGAGAAGTATTTTCGGGATAACTACACCTGGGAAGTCATTGAAAAAAAATATCTTTCCCTCCTCGATAGGCTGGAGGAGGAGAGTTAATGGACATCCATCAGTTTGCGACATCGCTGACCTATGGAGACGCTATTTCTGATGAAATGCTGGAGATACAGAAAGTCCTGAGGGCAAAAGGCTACGAGTCCGAAATATTTACCCGGTTCTATGAACCCCGAATGGCCAGATTTACCCATGATTTTAGAGAATACAGCAAATTCAGCTCCCCTTCAAATGCGGTCATTTTCCATTTTTCTATCGGTTCGCCTGTTTCCAAGATGTTTTTCCGTATTCCGGATAGGAGAATCATGATCTACCACAACATCACGCCCTATGAATTTTTCTTGGATTACCACCGAATCTTGAGCCGAGAATGTTACAAGGGTCGGCTCGAGATCAAGCGTTTTGTGGACAAGGTCGATCTGGCGCTCGGCGACTCCGAATTCAACTGTGAGGAACTGAGGACTTTTGGGTACGCGAAAACCGGTGTCCTTCCCCTCCTGATTGACTTTTCCAAATTTGATCGAGATGATGACCCTATTGTTCGAGATATCTATTCTGGCAGAAAGTGGACCATCTTGTTTGTGGGGCGTGTTATACCAAATAAAAAGCTTGAAGACGTCATTAAGACTTTTTACTTTTATAAGAAATATTATAATGCCGACTCGCAGTTGCTTCTTGCTGGCGATTATAGAGGGATGGAACGCTACCTTTATGCCCTTCAGGAATTGGTTTATGATTTGGGCATAAAAGATGTCACTTTCACAGGGAGTGTGGAGTTTGCGGAACTCCTCTCCTATTTTCGTCTTGCGGATGTTTACCTGAGCATGAGCGAACACGAGGGATTCGGAGTTCCTCTGGTTGAATCATTCTATGTAGACCTTCCTGTCGTGGCTTATGCGGCTGGCGCTGTAGAGGAAACCATGAACGGAGGAGGACTCCTTCTTCGTGAGAAGGATTTTTCCAAGACAGCAGCACTTTTGGATTATTTACAGAAGAATGAATCTTTTCGGAGAAAAGTCATTGCTTCTCAGAAGAAAGCACTCGAAAAATACAGCACAGATAATGTGAGCCGAATCCTTCTCGACCACATAAAAAGGGTATAAAAAATGAGAATCGACCAGCTCGTTCCAGCCTTTCATCGAGGAGATGCCATAGGAGATACAGCCTTCCACATGAAAAGATTTTTTCTTTCCCAGGGATTTCAGTCAGAGATTTACTGTTTGAGCCGTGACAAGGGGCTCGAAAAGAGCTCAAGATTGTACTCTGAATATCAAACGCCAGGCTCTTCGGATATAACCATCTTGCATTTTGCTTTACCCTCTCCATTGACAAAGGCTTTTGTGCATTCGCCTTCTCAGAAAGCGATCATCTATCACAACCTGACACCCTATGAGTTCTTCACAGGTTTCAGTCAAGAGATGGAGAGAATCTCCAGGATAGGTCGGGAAGAACTCAAATCCCTTGTCCCCCATGTGACGCTAGCGCTAGCTGATTCGGAATTTAACCGGCAGGAGCTGGTTGCATTCGGATTTCAGAGAACCGAAGTCTTTCCCCTTTTCATAGATTTTGAAAAATATGTCCAGCCAATGAACCGATTCTTTTACACATTATTCGATGATGAACGGGTAAACATTCTTTTTGTAGGCCGGATTGTTCCTAATAAAAAAATTGAAGATCTCATCCGGGTCCTTTTTACTTATAAAAAATATGTGTCACCTCTTGTCCGCCTGATTGTGGTAGGCAAGACATCTTCGCTTCCCAAATATTTCCAGAGCCTGGTTCGTTTGGCCGATGAATTTTATCTTCAACCGGAAGAGATCAGATTTACCGGGCATATCCCCGACGAGGAGATGTTTGCCCTTTACAATGTCGCAGATGTCTTTCTCTCTCTGAGCGAGCATGAGGGTTTTGGACTTCCCTTCATTGAAAGCATGGTTTTTGACCTTCCCATAATCGCATACGATTGCACAGCCGTTCCGTATACTTTGGATGGCGCAGGGATTTTGATAAAAGATAAAAGAGTGGAGTATGTCTCTGAGCTTATTAACATAGTTTCACATGATGAGGGAGTGAGAAAGAAGATCATACAAGGCCAGCGTCAGCGATTGAGAGAGTTCAAGGAAATTGATAATCAAGATTTTCTTGCCCGTATAATCAGTGAGTTAGGGAAATGAAGGTTGCTTTTGTTGTTCAGCGCTATGGTAGAGAAGTCATGGGAGGATCAGAATTGCACTGCCGTCAGATTGCCGAGAAACTTGTTGAGGCCGGATATGACTGTACAGTCTACACCACCCGTGCCAAAGACTACATCACTTGGAGGAATGAATATCCTGGCGGAGAGACTCTTCTGAATGGAGTGGTCATCAAACGATTCCCTGTGAAAGAGGAGAGAGACATCGAGTCATTCAACGCCTACTCTGATTGGATATTCTTCAATGATCATAACCGAGACGATGAATGGCAATGGATGCAGAGGCAAGGACCTTTCAGCCCTGCTCTCCTCTCAGCCCTGGAGGAGGAGCAAAGAGAGCATGACCTGTTCATTTTTTTTACCTACCTTTATTACAACACATATTGGGGCCTAAAAAGGGTTCAAGGAAAAAAAGTGCTGGTGCCCACTGCTCATGATGAGCCGGCCTTGCACCTTGAAATCATGAAAGAGGTTTTTTCTGATCCAGATGCCTTCATGTTCAACACAGAGTCTGAAAGAGATATGCTCAGTCGACTGTTTTCCTTCGAGAATAAGTATCAAGAAATCGTGGGAGTTGGTGTGGATGTTCCGGGTGAGCTGAACTCTGGCAAGTTTTTAAAGAAATACGGAGTTGTTCCTCCTTTTGTCCTGTATGCAGGTCGGATAGAGGCGGGGAAAGGATGTGAAGAGCTTCTCAAATATTTCATGAGATATTATCGGATGAATCCGAAACTGCGGCTGGTTTTGATTGGAAAGCTGTTGATGAAATTACCTTCTCATCCTGGTGTGAGATATTTGGGTTTTGTTTCCCCACAGGAGAAAAATGCAGCTATGCACACCGCATTAGCGACCATCCATCCTTCCTACTTCGAGAGTCTGTGTATGGCTGCGCTCGAGTCCATGGCTGTTCAAACTCCCATTATTGTGCAGGGAAAGACAGAGCCTCTCCGGCAGCACTGCATTAAAGGAAAATGTGGGCTGTTTTATACAAATTATGAGGAATTTGAAGCAGTATTGGACATATTTTTGAATAATACAAAATTGAACGCGGCGATGGGCCCAAAAGGATTGGAGTATGTGAAAGACAATTATTCCTGGCCTAAAATCACAGGAAAGTATATAAAACTCTTTGATTTCCTTAAAGGCTGACCCCGACACAAAACTCTGGTATAATGTTCATCTTATTTGGATCTTGATTGACTAAATAGATGAAGGATTCTTGGAATCCTGATCTGGGAGTATACGGTGAGACATCGAGATTGGATTTGACTCGATAGATTGATTATGTTAAGAAACAAGTCGGGCAGAAAAGGCTGATGGCATTCGTCAATTATACAACCGGTAATCTCGCCATAAAAATTGTCTATTACGGACCAGGTTTGAGCGGTAAAACCACTAATCTTCGCTATATCTATACAAATATGGATGCTGATTTTCGCGGTGAGCTTATCTGCCTGGAAACCGATACAGAAAGGACCCTTTTTTTTGACCTTCTTCCCATAAAAGCAGGAGTCATCGACGATTTCAAGATTCATTTGCAGCTCATGACTGTCCCGGGCCAGGTGTTTTATGAATCATCGAGAAAGAGCGTGCTGAAAGGAGTTGATGGTATCGTCTTTGTAGCCGATTCTCAAATACCGCTTCTCGATGCAAATTTAGAGAGCTTTGATAATCTTCGAAGACACCTTTTGATTCACGATATGGACTTGAATGTTATCCCCCTAGTGTTTCAGTACAACAAGCGGGATCTCGAGAATCTTGTCCCTGTGGAAACGTTCAACAGTCTTTTGAATCCCCATGGTCTTCCCTATGTAGAGTCTTGTGCTATCAAAGGAACGGGAGTTTTTGAGACTCTCAAGCAGATCACAAAACAGGCCATCCCTCGGGTTAAGGAGAAAATTGCATCCAAGGAAAGCAGGTTAGTGAAGAGAGATAGAATAAAAGAGAAGGAAAAGGAAGAGATCGCCTTTGCTGCCAAGGAGGAGTCTGCGCCCATCCGGATGACAAAAGTCAAGTTCAAAAGCCAGGAGGACATTGAAAAAGAGCTGGAGAATCTAGCCAGAGAATTTACAAGCCGGGAAAAAACATAACCACACTGCCGGTTTCCCTTCGAGTGATATATTTCTAAGCCCTCCCTCGTCTGTATATTTAAGACACCATGCTATTCAAGGTCTCAAGTGCGTCTCTCATCGGTATTGAAGCCTGTCTTGTCGACGTGGAGGTTGATGTATCATTAGGCCTCCCTGGTTTCATTACTGTAGGTTTGCCTGACCCGGCTGTCCGCGAAAGCAAGGAAAGGGTGAGGGCAGCGCTCAAGAATTGTGGTTATGGATTTCCCTCTCGTAAAATCATCATAAACCTGGCTCCTGCCGATAGAAAAAAAGAAGGCTCGGCTTTTGATCTCCCGATTTCTCTTGGCATCCTCGCCCATATGGAGCTCTTTCCGAAGGAGAATTTGGATAAATATCTCTTTTTAGGCGAACTCGCTTTAGATGGAAGACTCAAGCCTGTCAAAGGTATTCTCTCCTCCACGGTGATGGCCAGGCAGCTGGGATATGAAGGGATTGTCCTGCCCAAAGAAAATGAAAAAGAGGCGGGGCTGGTGCAAAATATCGATATCTTTAGTATGGATAACTTGGTGCAGGTAGTAAATATGTTGAATTGTCCAGAATCGACAATTCCTCGAAAATTATCACTCCAACAACTTCTCCCTGAAGCCACCTATGATTTGGATTTTCGAGAGATCAAAGGACAGCAGCATGTCAAAAGAGCTTTAGAAGTGGCGGCTGCTGGGTCTCATAATGTTCTCATGATTGGGCCGCCAGGCGCAGGAAAGACCATGATGGCCAGAAGGCTTCCTACTATACTTCCGCCGATGAGTTTTGAGGAAATCATCGGAACAACACAAGTCTACAGCGCCGCTGGACTGCTTAAAGGCAGGGGAGCCATCGCAGAAAGACCCTTCCGTTCTCCCCACCACACCATCTCGGATGCGGGTCTGATTGGAGGTGGAGCCCTGCCTCGTCCTGGAGAGGTCAGTTTGGCCCACAACGGCGTGTTGTTTTTGGATGAGCTTCCAGAGTATCGGAAGGGAGTCCTCGAGGATTTGAGACAACCTTTGGAAGACAGGATGGTTACGATATCCCGGGCTTTGATGAGTGTCACATTTCCTTCTTCTTTTATGTTGGTAGCAGCCATGAATCCCTTTGAGGATGCTTTTTTTGGATCGGGTCCGGCAAAGGCAGATATGTCAGGAAGTCAGTGTTTGAGGTATTACTCAAAGATATCCAAACCTCTTCTTGATCGGATCGATATCCAGGTCGAAGTTCCCAAGGTCGAATTCCAGGAAATTATCTCGAAAGAAGAAGGCGAAACATCCTCAAAGATCAGGGAGAGAGTTGCAAAAGCAAGAGAAGAACAACTTCGAAGATACGAAAAGAGGAAGATTTATTGTAATGCTCAAATGGAGGCGAGGGATATAAAGAAGCATTGTCCAATCGATGAGGAAGGAAAGAGGCTTCTGGAAATGGCAGTTGATCGTCTAGGATTCAGTGCTAGAGCCTACAATCGTGCTCTGAAAGTGGCCCGGACCATCGCAGATCTAAGCGGGGAAGAGCAGATTCGCTCGGTTCATATTTCAGAAGCCATCCAGTACCGGATGATGGATAAGTATTTTTAAAACATTTTGCTTGACATATATAAAATATGATATATAATAATATTCGAATATTAAAATTATGATATGAAGAAGGATAAGGTGAAGATAGCGATTGGCGTTCTTATAGGAGCAATTTTTGGATTTCTGTTGTACAGGTTTATTGGATGTAAGACAGGATATTGTCCCATAACCAGAAATCCATGGACCAGCATCATTTATGGCATGCTGCTGGGACTTCTTTTAACTTTGAGATGAGAGTGATGAAAAACAAAAGGTACCCTTATAAAGAGATGGTTCGGAAATTCAAGGCACTCGCTCATCCTGCTCGCCTAAAGCTTGTGGGAAACCTTCTAGAGAAGGAATGTTGTGTGGGAGAAATTCAAAAAGGACTGGCGCTTTCTCAGCCAAACGTTTCCCAGCACTTGGGAGTTTTGAAAGGAGCCGGCATTATCGAAGGAAGACGGGATAAAAATAAAATTTGCTACAGAATTTCGGATAAGAAAGTAGCAAATATCATGAAAATATTTGAGTCAGGAGTAAAATAAAATGGCGGAAATCAAAGAAATCGGCGAGAATACATTTCAGTCCGAAGTATTAGAATCTGATATTCCGGTTCTGGTCGATTTTTGGGCTCCTTGGTGTGGCCCTTGCCAGATAATGACACCAGTTTTAGGTGCTGTAGCGCAGAAAATGGGAGATAGCTTGAAGGTCGTAAAGGTTAACACGGATGAGAATGCCATGACTGCCCAGAGATATCAGATTTTGGCCATCCCTTCTCTTTTGGTTTTCAAAAAAGGAGAAGTCGTGGAGAGGATAGTCGGGTTCAAGCCTCAGGATCAGCTGGAAGATCACCTGAAGAACATCCTTTCTGCTTCCTAGGAGAAAAGATGCCCTTCGTTGTCAAAAGCAGGTGTCCAGAAGACCATCCTTGTCCATGTGTTCGGATCTGTCCCGTTGATGCCGTGAGTCAAGAACCTCATCGAGCTCCCGAAATCGATAGGTCGAAGTGTATCGAATGCGGGGCTTGTACCGATTACTGCCCTTATCATGCAATAACTGAGCTCTTGGGCGAAAAGACAGATGGATCAGCTTCTTTATGTTGAGCTACTCGGGACGGTAGGGATGTCAGAACTCTTTAATTCTATCTAGAGGTAAGATTATGTGGTGGGAAAACAAACTTTTGCGGACTTTGCGTTGTCGTCTCAAACAGAAACCAGGAGCTTTGGGACATCTCCTTTCTACAATTGGAGATGCAGGTGGATTTTTGGGGGAGATCAGGACAGTTCATATGGGGAGCACAACGATTGTCCGAGATATCGTCGTATTTGCCGATGATCAATCCCATATGGACGCATTGATTCAGATAGTTCAGGAAGCTCCCGATGTGGAGTTGATCGAGGTCCGTGATGAGGTGCTTGAGATGCACCAAGGAGGGAAAATCGCTATCCGAAGCCGCTATAAAATCGATACTTTGGGACAACTGCGCAGAGTCTACACGCCTGGCGTGGCTGAGGTTAGTTTAAAGATCCAGAGGGATCCGTCGCTGGCCCGGCGATTTACATCCATCCGTCACTTCGTGGCCATCATTACTGATGGATCGGCTGTGCTGGGATTGGGGGATATCGGCCCTCAGGCAGCGATGCCAGTCATGGAAGGGAAGGCCACGCTGATGGAAACTCTTGTTGGATTATCCGGAATTCCGATCCTTCTCGCTACAAAAGATACAGATAAGATAGTCGAGTCCATAGTGAACATTGCCCCTACCTTCAGCGCCATCCAACTCGAAGATATATCCGCTCCTCGCTGTTTTGATATTGAGGCTCGATTGAAGGAACGTCTGGATAAACCGGTCTTGCACGATGACCAGCACGGAACAGCGGTGGTTGTGACAGCGGCCCTTTTGAACGCGGCCAAAATGGCCAATGTCGAATTGACCGAATGCAGTATCGGACAGATAGGTCTGGGTGCGGCAGGACTGGCCGTTTCCAAGATGTTGATGCATTTTCTAAAAAAATCCGTCTTAGGAGCGGACATCTCGGAGGATGCCTTGAAAAGGCTGGAGAATGAAGGAGGACAACCCTCTCAGTTGGAGGAGGTCATGGCATCCTGTGATGTCGTGATTGCTACGACCGGAGTCCCTGGCTTGATAAGGCCCGAAATGGTTCGCCAGGGCCAAATTATCTTGGCGCTTTCCAATCCAATTCCTGAGATCGATCCTGAGGCAGCGAAGGCCTCTGGAGCAGCCTTTGCCGCGGATGGAAAATCAGTGAACAATATTCTCGGTTTTCCTGGCATATTTCGGGGAGCCGTGGATGCCGATGTGCCTAGAATAACCTGTGAGATGCTGTTGGCAGCAGCTCACACAATCGCCGAATCAGCCAGCCCTGGAGAATTGGTGCCCAATCCCCTGGAGAGAGAGATGCATCAGAAGGTTGCCCATGCCGTTGCTCGTGTCGCTCTCGAACAAGGTCTAAACAGGGATGACCTTACGGGTTACTTCGACTGATTGCGATACCGTTACGGAAACATCAAAAAAACCATCCCCATGAGCCTTCTCAATCATAGAAAAAAGATGACGGACTTTCCTTTCCTGTATGAATAATACCGGAATGCTGGGAAGTATTTCCAAATCCATTAACAAAGAAGAGAGCATTAAGGGATGTTTTCGCTCCAGTCAGATTCTTAACGCCATTCCCTCACCAAACTTCTCGGCCCTGCGGAACTCCGCATTTTTATCTGTTCTTGTGCCAAATTGTCCTCTGCCATCCTCAGTCCTGCCCAATCGATCCTTTCGTGCTCAAGCAGTCCTCGGGTCCGAATTTGTCGGATTCCCTCGAAGTTTGGCTCTGGAAGGCTGGGTTAGGTTGGGTCGGAATCTTCCGATGTCGCTCAATCCACCCCCAATGCTCTTTTTTCATTGGATTCGTGCTCTACTGTCATCATGGTTTTGGAAACACTCATGGATTGCCTGGATTATTTGTGAATAATCAAGGTTTTTTGATAGAATGGATAAAAATGAGGGCATTTGGATGAGAAGAAGGAATTTTTTACGAACGGGTCTGATTGGACTCTGGGGATTTCTCGCTTCAAAGAGGACAAGAGGAGGCAGAACCGGCACACTCAGAAATATCAGAAGAAAACCTCTCTCTAAACGTATTCTGGGAAAAACAGGAGAAAGCATTTCCATCATCGGATTGGGCGGAGTGGTTTATATGAACGAGGAACAGGATAGAGTGAACCAAATTGTTCAAGATGCCATCGATCATGGCGTGAACTATTTTGATGTTGCACCCACATACGGCAATGCAGAAGAACTCCTTGGGCCTGCCTTGAAGCCCTTCAGGGAAAATGTTTTTCTGGCCTGTAAGACACAGAAAAGAGACAGGACAGGAGCCGAGGAGGAACTCAACCGTTCCCTTCAAAGACTGCAGACAGACCATATCGATCTTTATCAACTCCACGCCCTGGAAGAGACTCGAGAAGTGGACCAGGCATTAGGGTGGAGAGGAGCCATGGATTCTCTCCTGAAGGCTAAGGAGGCGGGAAAAATCAGGTATATTGGATTTTCTGCCCATTCCTCAGAAGCTGCTTTGAGGGCCTTGGAAATATTCGACTTTGACACCATACTCTTCCCGATCAATTATGTCTGTTACTATAAAGGGAATTTTGGAGCGGAAGTCATTGAAAAGGCGAGAGAGAAGAAAATGGGGATATTGGCAATAAAAGGATTGGCTCGCCAGCCATGGCCGGACAACGTCGAGAGAACACACTGGCCCAAAGCTTGGTATCAGCCTATTACGGATCCGGAAGAAGTTAATCTAGCTTTTCGATTTACGCTTTCGCAGCCGATTGCAGCCGCAGTGCCTCCCGGAGATATCAGACTCTTTAAAAGAGCATTGGAAATCGCCCACTCTTTCACTCCGATCAATGATATGGAAAAGAGGCTGCTCATCACTCTTGCCAAGAGTCTTGAACCTTTGTTCCCTCTCCAGTCAAGACCATAATGTCCAATAAGGAGAAATGTATGCGAAAATGGGATTCAAGCAAAATGCCAAGGAGAAAATTTATCACGACAGCCTCTGGTCTGATGATTGGCAGCGCTTTCTTTGCTTTATCTTCGCCTCTGAACCCGAGCGCTCCGTTCACCCAAAAAGTCAAGGAAGAGCTTTCTGCTGAAGATTTGGAGTGGATTGGAAAATCGTCAATGGCAAAAGAACTGAATAAATATTTTGGTCAGGGATACAGCTGTGCGGAGTCTATTGTCATGGTTTCACTGCGATATCTCGATAAACCGCAAGAATGGGTTTGGGCGGCTGCTGGTTTTGGAGGGGGGCTGTACCATAAGGATCTTTGTGGATTTTTAACAGGGGGCATCATGGGCATCGGTTTTGCCTCCAGTCTGCTGAAGAAACCCAGAAGGGAAGCCAAAGAATTCTGTGCTGATTTGGTCAAGCAGTACTGGAAATGGTGGGAATCACGCGTCCCCATACATTGCGGTGAGATCAGGACAAAGGATACAAGCTCCCAGGTTTGTATAAACCAGGGTTTGTTGTCTGCCACTAAGATCGAGGAACTGATAAAACCGATCAAGAATTAGGCTTAATAAGAATCGACTGGACTTCTTAAAATTTTCCTTTCTTGAACAACAACATTTCCGTTCTTGATAACGTGCTTTATCGGATTTATACCTAAATGGTAGACCAAAGAGGGATAGTTAGGAGCGTCAAAGAGAATCAGATCCATTTTTTTTCCAAGCTCCAAGCTTCCAACCTGTTCAAATCTTCCCAAAGCATAGGAGGCATTAACGGTTGCCGCGTTTATGGCTTCTTCGATCCCCATTTTTAGGGTGAATACGGCAAGCTGGAGGATGAAATACATGGACTCGGTCATGGAGCTTCCAGGATTGAAATCTGTGGCTAAAGAGACTATGGCTCCTTCCTCGATAAGTTTTCGGGATGGTGCTTTTTTCTCCTGCATCAAGAAAAATGATACTCCTGGCAGCAGCGTGGCGACTGTTTCGCTCTGGACGATTTTTTTTATACCTTCCTCTGTTATAGCAGTCAAATGATCTACGGAAGTGGCCCCTTCCTCAGCGGCAAGCTGGGTGCCTCCAAGAGGTTCAAATTCATCGGCATGTATCTTGATCTTTAGGCCTTTATCCTTTGCAGCTTGAACGAGATATCTGGTCTCTTCCACGGAATAGACCCCCTCTTCGCAAAAAACATCGAAGAATTCTGCCAAACTGCTCTTTTTCACTTCTGGTAAGATTTTCTGAGTGATGAGCTCTATGTATTCGTTTTTTCGTCCTTTGTATTCTCTGGGGACTTCGTGGGCACCCATGAATGTCGAAACGATGTCGATAGGGTGGATTTTGTTTGCTTTCTTCAGGACACGAAGCTGTTTCAATTCGTCATCCAGATTCAGCCCATATCCACTTTTTGCTTCTGTGGTCGTTGTCCCATGGAGGAGCATACTATCAAGACGCGAGAGACACAGACTCAGGAGTTCTTCTTCAGATGCTTTTCGTGTGGCATTCACTGTTGTCTGGATGCCCAAACCCTTTTGTGCCAGCTGCTGGTAGGTGTATCCCTTCAATCTGAGGACGAACTCCTCTTCTCTGGTTCCTGCAAACGGAAGATGGGTGTGGGAATCCACGAAACCAGGAAGTCCAACCAGACCTTTTCCGTCGATGCAAACTCCCTCGTCTGTCATTTGAATTTCATGATGGAAAGCCTCTTCATCTCCGATAAAAACAATTTTTCCATTCAAGGAGGCGATGCTACCATTCTTTACGAGCCCTACATCTTGGAGCGCATTTCTTCTCTTCGGAATCGGGCTTCTGCAGGTCAGTAATTGACTGCAGTTGAGAACAGCCAGATCAGCTTGATTCATGAGGATGTTTTTTCAATGAGGTCTGTTTGTTACGCCGGATGAAGGAGGGCGTCTCGAAGGGCTCCCACTGTTTTTCCCAGGCAGGTCTTTGCCAAAGAGTCTCGCTTCCTTTGGGTTCGAAGATGTAAGGGGGAGTCTGCTGGGGAACTTCGAAGGGAGGTGGGGTTTTTGGTCGCGGCTGGGCAAAATCACCTGGGGAGACGGTTTCCTCTTGGGCTTGATCAAATCCCGTTGCGATCACGGTCACCTTAACCAGTTCTTTCATACTCTCGTCTATGACGGTTCCGAATATGATGTTGGCATCGGGATGTGCCAGACTGTGGATGAGTTCAGAAGCTTTGGAAACTTCCAGGAGGGTGATATCCTTGCCTCCTGTTATGTTGATGAGCACACCATGGGCACCTTCGATGGAAGTGTCTATGAGAAGCGGACTGGATATTGCTTTATGGGCAGCGTCGACAGCTCGATTCTCTCCTGAGGCGATACCCGTTCCCATGAAAGCCATCCCCATTCCTTTCATGATTGATTTGACATCGGCAAAATCCAAATTGATCAATCCTGGTTTTGTGATGAGGTCAGAAATGCCTTGGACCGCCTGGCGAAGAATGTCGTCTGCCATCTTGAATGCATCCTGGATAGACGTGTCTAGATTCACAGTTTCCAGAAGCCTCTCGTTGGGTATGGAGATGACTGTGTCTACAGCACCCTTGAGCTCGCTGAGCCCTTCCTGGGCTTGTTTGGCACGGATTCTTCCTTCGAATTCGAAAGGAAGGGTAACGATGGCGATGGCTAAAATATCCAGCTCAGAGGCGAGATTGGCCAAGATCGGTGTTGCCCCCGTTCCTGTGCCTCCTCCCAGCCCTGTGGTTAAGAAAACCATGTCAGCGCCTTCGATGATCTCAAGCAGCCTCTCCGTATCCTCCATGGCAGCTTCCTTACCAATGTCCGGTCTTCCTCCAGATCCAAGTCCTTTGGTAAGCTGACTTCCTATCTGCATTTTCATACCTGCTGTGTTGTTGGAGAGCGCTTGGAGGTCGGTATTGACAGCGATGAATTCAACTCCTTCGATACCGGCCTCGATCATGCGGTTGATGGCGTTTCCTCCGCCTCCGCCGATGCCGATGACCTTGATGTTGGCGCCAAAACGCTCTTCCACCAAGTGAAATTTGAGTTTGCCCTTCATTAGATCGCTCATTTTTCCTCCTATGCCTCTTTAAGCCAATCTTTAAATTTTGACCAGAAGCCTTTTTTTCGGTCTCCTGGCAGACCTTTTTCCTTATAAAGCCTGTATCCATATTGGATGAGACCGACAGTGGTCGCGTAATCTGGAGTACTGACACGATCCACCAGGCCTCCAACTCCACTAGGATCTCCTCGCCGGACAGGAAGATCGAATATCTCCTCGGCCACTTCTTCCAGTCCATCCAATAAAGCCGTCCCTCCAGTGAGAACGATTCCAGAGTTAAGAGATTTTTCGTAGCCCATTCGTTTGATGTCGTTATCCACAAGTCGGAAGATTTCCTCTGCCCGCGGGTGGATGATATCAGCCAACAGTTGTCTAGAAAGAACCCGGGGTTTTTTCCCCCTACCCACTGTAGGAACTTCAATGGTTTCTTGTTCCTCCACTAAAGGATGCGATACACAACCATACTTTTTCTTGATCTTCTCGGCATCGGGTATAGGTGTGCGCAAGCCCACAGCAATATCATTGGTGAAGTTGTCGCCACCAATCGGAATGACGGATGTGTACCAGAGACTTCCCCGTTCGAAGATCGCAACTTCTGTGGTCCCTCCACCGATGTCAATAAGCCCGACACCCAGCTCCTTCTCATCGTGTGTGAGCACGGAAGAGCTGGTTGCGATCTGGTTGAGCACGACCTGTTCGATCTCGATCCCAGCGCGAGTGACGCAGGTTCTCAGGTTTTGCACCGATGTTGTGGCGCCGGTTACGATATGGACATTTACTTCGAGCTTGATACCGTTCATGCCGAGAGGATCCTTGATTCCATCCTGTTCATCGACGACAAATTCCTGTGGAATGATATGTATGATTTCTCTATCAGGTGGAATGGAGACTGCTTTGGATTGGTCGATGACTCGCTTGATGTCTTCCCTTCCAATCTCTCTGTTTTTCCCCGACACAGCTATGACTCCCCTACTGTTGAAGCTCTTTATATGGGCTCCTGAGATACCGATAAATGCAGCATCAATTTCCACTCCAGCCATGAGCTCTGCCTCTTCTTGGGCTTTTTTGATGGCGTCAACGGTGGCATCCAGGTTGACAACCACTCCCTTTCTCAAGCCTCTGGATTCGGCTGTGCCAATTCCAATGATTTCGACTTTCTTTTCCTCGGTGACTTCGCCGATGATTACAGCAACTTTTTTTGTGCCGATATCCAATCCGACAATATAGCTGTTTTTTGGCATCAGAAAGCCTCCTTCCCTGAGTCGATGCTGTTTTCTGCATTACGGTTTGTAAAGGGTTGCAGAATAAGGCGGTCCTGGCAGCGGAAATCTATGTATTCTAATGGTCTGAATTTTTCGAATAAAGCCGTGTTTTTATTGAATAATTGCATTTTTTCATGAAACTGATCATTACCGAGTTTTAGCCAGGTCTCGGAGTCTTCCAATCGGAGAGATACATTCTCGTAATCGGTTAGATCGATAACCGCAATTTTTTTCCTATCTTGAGCCTCCAGAGTCTCCAAACAGTCCCAGGCCAAAGCAAGCTTCTGATCGAGATTTCTTTGGAAGAGGCCCTTATCGACTAATAAAGGGAGGTCAAGTTTTGAGTTGGAGGAAACCTGTTCGAGAAGGACTCCTTCTTTATCGATCATATAAATTCGATCCTTTTGCAGCAGGGCGGTTGGAATTCTCTCTTTGATATCGATTTCTATGGAAGAGGGAAAGATTTTCCTGATGTGGACACTTTCGATCCATCGATGAGAAGCCAGCTGTTCCTGGAGCCGTCCGATGTTCAGAAGGAGGATATTTCCAAGGTATTTGCCGTCAAAATAATGTCTGATATCCCTCTGAATTTCGCCCTTAGCACAGACGATTTCAACTTCTTTGATGTTGAGTCTTTCCCAAGATATCAGGAAGAGGTAGAGTCGGCTGAAGCCATAGAAGAATCCGACGAGAAGGATAAAAACATAGGCGATGTGTTTGATCTTAAGTTTCCACTTGCCTTGAATTTTTTTGGTCTTTATCTTTCCACTTTTTCGCTGGAATGAGGTCTGTCGAGAGAGAAGAGAACCACTTTTATATTTTGTCGATGCATGTATATTGACAGCCAAGACTATTTTCTCCTTTGCAAGTGATCGATGATTTTAGGGATAATCGCGGAAATGTTTCCTGCACCCAAAACGAATATCATATCATCGGGAAGGACGATCTTTGTTATCAGGGCAGGGATTTTTTCCATATCTTTGACAAAATAGGCATTCTTATGTCCGAATTCCCGGATCTTCTCATAAAGAGCTTTTCCTGTAATGCCTTTGATCGGACGTTCTCCTGCAGGATAGATCTCGGTGAGAATCAAAATATCTGCTTGTTTGAAAGACCGGGAAAATTCCTCCATCAGATGGGAAAGGCGCGAGTAACGGTGAGGCTGGAATACAACGACGGTTCGGCAGCCCCAGCCCTTCTTAGCTGCCCTGAGAGTCGCCATGATCTCTGTAGGATGGTGGGCGTAGTCTTCGATGATCAAGATATTATCAACTCTTTTTTTTAGCTCAAACCTACGTCCGATTCCTGTGTAATTCTCCAATGCCAGAAGAATGGTGGATATGGGGATACCTAAGTCGAGTCCTACAGCGACGGATGCCATGGCATTCTGTATGTTATGAAATCCTGGAACCTTGAGTCTCATTTTTCCCAGTTTTTCTCCCTTCCAGTAGAGAATTGAGGTGCTGGTGAATTTTTCAAAATGATGATCCCGTGAGAAAACATCGGCCTGCTCGGAAAAACCATAGGTAATGATCCGCCGTTCCAACATGGGAATCAGGCTCCTCAGGTTGGGATCATCCAGGCAAAGAATAACCGGGCAATAGAAGGGAACCTTATTTGCAAAATGAACGAAAGTTTTTTTGATCTCATCCACGGTCTTGTATTGGTCGAGATGTTCCTCATCCAAATTGGTCAGTACAGCCATAAAGGGTGAGAGGTACAGGAATGATCGGTCACTTTCATCCGCCTCGGCTACGATAAAATCCCCCTCGCCCAGCTTGGCATGGGCTCCAACAGTATTTAACCGTCCCCCCACGATGATCGTTGGATCAAGCTCTGCCTGTTCAAGTACTTGGGCAATCATAGAGGTTGTCGATGTTTTCCCATGGGAACCTGCTACAGCCACTCCGTTTTTCATCCTCATCAGCTCGGCGAGCATCTCTGCTCTTGGAATAACAGGTATTTTAAGGCGTCTAGCCTCTTCGACTTCCACATTATCCTTCTGAATTGCCGAAGAGGTGACAACAACATCGGCCCCTCTAACCTTTTCTGCGGCATGGCCGATGGAAATGTTTGCGCCCAAGCGTGAGAGCCTCTCCGTTGATTCGTTCTCTTGGATATCTGTTCCAGAGACTGCGTATCCGAGATTTAAAAGAACTTCTGCGATACCGTTCATCCCCGTCCCACCGATTCCAATCAGGTGGATGTTTTTCAGCTTAATGTATGCTGGCTTGACCACAGAAAATCCTCCTAACATCCCTTTCCCATCAATTCAATACAGAGATCTGCGATTCTATCCGCCACCTTATCAGTTTTGAGCGGAACGAGATTTTTTTCCATTCTGTCGATTTTTTCCTTATTCTCCAGAAATCCCAGGATTTTTTGTGAAAAGGATTCCGGACTGAATTCGTGTTCGGTGATGACTTCGGCTCCGCTTACCCTTTCCAATTCCCGAGCATTCAAGACTTGATGATCATCTGCTGCTTGGGAAAAAGGTATCAGCACAGATGCCTTTTGTGACGCAATGAGCTCAGCGATGGTTGAAGCCCCGGCACGGCTTATGATCAAGTCCGATTTTTGGAAGTAGCTAGCGATATCTTCAAAATAAGATGCAACGATTGCCTTTTCGAAACCTTGCTGGGCATAGTTTTCTCTTACCCAGTCAAGATCTTTCTTCCCAGTCTGATGAAAGATTTGAATGTGCTCTTTCTCTTTTTTTAAAAGAGGAAGAGTCTTCATCATACATGTATTGAGAAAATGTGATCCTTGGCTTCCGCCGAATAGCAACAGTGTAAGCATATTGTTTCTCTGCTTTGGTACAAGCGTGTAGAACTCTTCTCTCACAGGGTTTCCGATAAAGATGCCTTTTTCTCCGAAGTAGGGAAGTGACTGTGGAAATGAAACGACGGCTTTTTCTACCCAACGTCGAAGAAGCCTGTTGGTGAGACCAGGGCGCAAGTTTTGTTCCATGATGAGCGTGGGAATTTTTAACCAGGAGGCCAGAAGAACAATCGGCCCAGAGCTGTAACCCCCGACACCTATGACAAGCTGCGGTTTGATTCGAATCAGAATGGCCAATGATTTGAGGAGGGAGAAAGGAAGAAGAAAGAGGGATTTGATCATTTTAATCCCTTTTCCTTTAATTCCCTCAATGCGTAACGGAATAAATTTGGCCTTATAATGTGCCATAATGCGTTGTTCCAAGGCGCGGGTGGTTCCCACGAAGACAAACACACTATCTGGCTCTCTTTCTTTCAGTTTTTGACTCACAGCGATGGCGGGATGGATGTGTCCTGCCGTTCCGCCTCCGCTGATGATGATCCTTTTCTCTCTCATTTTTTTCTGTTCGACGCACCCTTTCTTTGGGAAATGTGAAGCAGGACCCCGATGCTAAAGAGCGTGCAGATCAGCGAAGATCTTCCATAGCTTACTAAAGGAAGAGGGAAGCCTGTAGGGGGCCCCAAGCCGAGAACGATGGTCATATTCAACATAGCCTGCAAGAAAATGGCCAGTGTAAGACCCGCGGCTGCCATTTGGCTGAACAGATCGGGAGCTCTCCAGGAGATCACCAAACCCCTCCATAGAATGACAAGAAACAAGAGAAGAATAGTGAGGGTTCCTATAAGGCCGAGCTCCTCTCCAAGGATTGCATAAATGTAGTCTGTGTGAGCGCAGGGGAGGAAGAAGAGTTTTTGAGAGCTCTGTCCTATGTTTACGCCGAAAAGCCCTCCAGAGCCGACAGCCAATTTGGACTGAATAACCTGGAATCCTCTACCCTGAGGATCAAGCGTGGGAGACAGGAAGGCAGCGATCCTATCAAGTCTGTAACTGGCTTTGAGTAGATAAAAGGCAAAAAGACCTGTACATCCCATTCCCAAGAGGAGAAAATGTTTCAATCTCACACCGGCTATGAAAAGCATTATCATCGCGATCAGAAAGATGAGAATTGCTGTTCCGTAATCAGGTTCTTTGATGATCATCAGGATGAACAGCAAAAGAGTGGATAAAGGGAAGACCAATGTTCGGAATTCATGCAGTTTCTCTTTTTTCCTGTCGAAATAGGAAGCAAAGAAGAGAACGAGGCTGATTTTAGCCAGTTCTGAAGGCTGAAACCGTAATCCCATGAACTGAATCCAGCGGTTGGTTTTTACCACCGCAGGCATAATGAGACTCAGTGCCAGCAAAGACAGTGTCAGAATGATCAATCCATAAATGAATGTGGCATTCTGATAAAATGGTTTTCTTATACTAATGATCCCGATAACAAAAAGAAGGCCGACTCCAGCTCCTATGATTTGTTGGATAAAGAAGTGGAAGGGCTGGCCATACGTATCACTCGAGAGCACACCTGATGAACTGAAGACCATTATCAGTCCCAGAGATATAAGGCCAAGAGTAGCGATGAAGAGAGGCTTATCAAAACCGTACCTTCTGAAGATCTCCATTCTTTATACCTTTCCTTGATTCATCCTGTTCTTTAATGCCCATACCTCTGTCTTGAAGGCTCTTCCCCGCTCTTCAAAATTTTGAAACATGTCGAAACTCGTACAAGCCGGTGCCAGAAGCACGACTCCTTTTGGCTGAGCAGCCGAGTATGCCAAATACACAGCTTCTCTGAGATCGGAGGCCTTCATCATCGGAGCGGTCCCATTCAAAGATTTTTCGATTTTTTCCTTAGCCTCACCTATAAGGATGATTGTTTTCACCCGGTGCTTGATCGGTTTTTTCAGGAGGGAAAAATTACCACCTTTATCCCTTCCTCCTAAAATAAGGATAATGGGCCCGTCAAAGCTTAGTATAGATTTAAGAGTAGCGTCTACATTCGTGGCTTTAGAGTCGTTGTAAAATTCTACCTTACCCAAGGCTAGGACTTTTTCTAATCGGTGTTCCAATCCTCTAAATCCTTTGATAGATTTTTTGATGGTTGAGGGAGAAACTCCAAAAACATATCCTACAAGGGCAGATGCCATGATGTTTTCTCTGTTATGTGTGCCTAAGAGCGGAACCTCCCCTGTCTTCATGAGTCTTTCCTGTTTTTCGTTAGCGAGGATGATCCAGTCATTCCGAATCCAACAGCCGCGGGTTAGGTTACTTTTTTGGCTAAAACCATACACCCGGAATTCCCCTAGGTTTCTCAGAGTCCACACGGGTGGATCATCTCTGTTCAAAATGGCTGTGTCTTCTTTTTTCTGTTTGAGAAAAAGATTCTTCTTTGATTCATAGTAATCGTTAAAGTCAATATGCCAATCGAGGTGGTCTGGGGAAACATTTAAAAAAACAGAGACTGCAGCTCTGAATTTTTCAACATATTTCAACTGGAAACTGGAAAGCTCTGTTACGTAGATGTCTTCAGGATGGCTCTGCTCCACAAATTGGATCAGAGGAATTCCGATGTTGCCTGCTAGATGACTCCGAAATCCTCCTTCTGTCAATATGTTATGAGCGAGCGTAGCAGTCGTCGATTTCCCATTGGTCCCTGTTATTCCTACGACCTTGCCCTTTAAAAACCTGAAGGCCAGTTCTATTTCTGATAAGATGGGGATTCCTTTATTTTTGGCCTCTTCAAGCTCCGAAAGATAAGGAACACCGGGGCTAGGGATAATCACGCTGGCCTCGAGGAAAGAATGGAGTTTATGACCTCCGGACTCGATTTCCACTCCTTTCTTCTGCCAAGAATGAAAATGATTGCCCAATTCCTCCGCGGTCTTCTGTTCACTGATTTTGACTCGAGCACCCCTTTGAAGGAGGAAGGTGCATACAGCTTCACCTGTTCTCCCTAAACCAACGACAAGTGCTCTCTTTTCTTTTAAGTTCATATTATCTCAACTTCAAAGTCGTCAAACTGAAGAGGGCAAATATGATGCCCAGGATCCAGAACCGGACCACAATCTTTTGCTCCGACCAACCCAAGAGCTCGAAGTGATGATGGAGAGGAGCCATTTTAAATATTCTTTTCCCTCCACTCAGTCGAAAGTAAAATATTTGTATCAGGACAGACAGAGCTTCCAGAATAAACACACCTGCCACCATAAAAAGGAGGAACTCCTGTTTGATCATGATGGCTATAGCTCCTATGGTCCCGCCTAAAGACAGCGCGCCCACATCACCCATAAAAACTTGGGCAGGATGACAGTTGAACCAGAGGAAACCAAGACAGGCTCCGGACATGGCTCCTACAAATATGGTGAGTTCAGCCGCCTGGGGAACTCTGAGTATATTCAGATACTCAGACCAGTCCGCCCGGCCAGCAAAGTAACATAAGGCTGAGAAGGCACTGACACTGATGAGTGTTAATCCGATCGCTAGTCCATCCAGTCCATCAGCTAGGTTGACAGAATTGGATGAACTGATAAGAATAAGCATGATCCAGGGGAGATAAAACCATCCCAGATAGGGAATCCATTTTTTGAAGAACGGAAAGCTCAAATGAAGGTCAAACTCTCCAAGAAATCCAAGATAGACGAGTATGAATCCTATCACACCAGCAAGAACTATCTGGTAAGCGAATTTATGACGGATGATCAGTCCTCTCGATTTGTGTTTTTTTATCTTGAGGTAGTCATCCCAGAAGCCGAGTGCACCAAAAAGGATCATGGTGCTCATCGCCAACAGGACATAAGTGTTTCTTAAATCTGCCCATAGAAGGCTGGGGATGAGAGTTGATCCGATGATCAAAATACCTCCCATGGAAGGCGTGCCCTTTTTACTCAAATGGCTTTCTGGACCATAAGGGCTGATTTCTTCTCCGAGTTGGTATTTTTTGAGCATCTTGATAATCCATGGGCCGAGGAGGAAAGAAATGAGAAGTGCGGTTATGCCAGCCAGCGCTGTCCTAACTGTGATGTATCCAAAGGGATTGAATAGGATGGAATATTCCTTGAGTGGTTCCAGCAGCCAATACAGCATATCAGTTTCCTTTTTTCCCCAATCGTTTGACAATTTTATCAGTCTTGATACCTCTTGATCCCTTAACCAAAACCAGATCTCCTACCCTTAAGAGAGATTCAATATGATCAGCTGTCTCTTCTGAGTCGCTAAAGGAAAAAATAGAGTCTTCTTTCATTCCGGATTTGAGTGCCCCCTCAGCCATGTGACGGCTGAGAGTCCCCACCGTAACAAGGACATCGATGTTGTAATCTTTCACCTGTTCTCCGGCTCGAATGTGATACCTGACTTCTTGCTCCCCCAACTCTAACATGTCCCCTAACACCGCCACTTTTCTTTTTGCAGGTAATTCGGATAAGTCCTTAAGAGCGTACTCAAGAGCAGCCGGATTAGAATTGTAGCTGTCGTCGATCAGAGTGATGTTGTTCTTGAGTTGATACATTTTTCCGCGCATTGCAAAGGATCTCAGAGTCTGTATCTGTTGGAGAAGGTGCTCCGAAGGAGTGGAGAATGCTTGAGCCACGCCTACGGCAGCGAGAAAGTTATACAGAAAGCTGGTGTAAAAATGGGGGAAGTGAATTCTTTCTTTTTTGTTTTCGTAAGAAAGATCTAAAGAGAGCCCTTGGATGCCCATTCTGCGGATGTTCGTGGCCCGAATTTCGCAGCTCTTGGAAAGACCAAAAAAGAGTCTCGGTCCTTTCCAATCCTGACTGATTCTTTTGACCAACGGATCATCCCCGTTGAGGATGGCTGTTCCTCCCGGCTTTAGACCATCCAGGATTTCTTTTTTTGCCTTTGCTATCTGCTCGATATCTTTAAAAAATTCCAAGTGAACAGGATGGATGTTTGTGATTACTGCAATATCAGGAGGAGCGATCTTGGTGAGTCGGGAAATCTCCCCGGGAGCACTCATCCCCATCTCCAGCACTGCGATTGTGTGAGTGTCTTCGAGCCTTAGAATGGAGAGGGGAAGACCGATATGATTGTTGTAGTTTCCTTCTGATTTGTGGACATTGAATCTCTTGGAAAGAAGCGATGCTGCAAACTCCTTGGTAGTTGTCTTTCCTATGCTCCCGGTGATGCCCACTATTTTGGCCTTGTGACTCGAGAGGACCTTCTGAGCCAGGTTTTGCAGAGCCAGCAATGTATCGTTGACCATGAGTAAAGCGACTTCGGAATCGGGAGGCGTGATTTTCTGAGAGATGACTGCTCCGGCTGCTCCCTTTTGGAGGGCATCGGATACGTACGCGTGTCCGTTTCTTTGGGCAATGAGCGCGAAGAAGAGTTCTCCCTGTCGCGTCAAACGCGAGTCGATATTGAATGTACGGAACAAAGTGGACAAAGAACCCTGGAGGATTTCCCCTCCTGTCTTTTCTGCGACCTGATTCAAATTGAGTTCAACCAATCTGACCCATCCTTGTTCTTCTCTCCAGCAATTCTTGGATGATCCCTATGTCATTGAACGGGATAATCCTGTCGCCTATGATTTGATAATTCTCGTGCCCCTTTCCGGCCACAAGAACATAATCCCCCGGCGTGGCTATGGCGAGTGCCTGTTCGATGGCCTTTCTTCTATCGGCCTCTACTTCATATTGGTTGTATCCAGACTTTTTCATGCCTCTCTCAATATCTGAGATGATAGCAAAAGGATCCTCAGAACGTGGATTATCAGAGGTGATGATGATGTGGTCGGCAAGACTCGCTGCAACTTCTCCCATCCTGGGTCTTTTGGATTTATCCCGGTCTCCGCCAGCTCCGAAAACGAGAATGACTTTTTGGGGAGCTAGCTCCTTGGCGGTTTCTAGGAGATTGCGCAGTGCATCGTCGTTGTGTGCGTAATCCACGATGATGTGGAGGCCGAGGGAATTTTTGATTCTTTCGAATCGACCCGGGACTTCTCGGAGTGAAGAAATCCCATCTGAAATGCTCGCCTCAGGAATATTGAGGACCAGAGCCACAGCAACTGCTGCCAATATATTGTACACATTGGGCCGCCCCAAGAGGGGAGAGGAAATTTTCATTTTTCCACCCGGATAGTGAAGGACCATCTCTATTCCCTTTTCGGATAGAGCGAATTCTTCGGCCCTTATCACGGCCTCGGGATTCAGACCATAGGTGATCATATCCATGTGAAGCTCTTCGGTGAGCTTTTTTCCCCACCGGTCATCCGTGTTGATCACCGCCATTCGCTGTTGCTGGTTGAATAGAAAAAGCTTTTTTTTGGCCTCGAAATATCTCTCGATGGTGTGATGGTAATCAAGATGTTCACCGCTCAGATTTGTGAAGACGACCACGTCGTAGTCGATTCCGATGACTCTATGCAGTTCTAAAGAATGAGAGGAAACCTCCATAAGGCAATGAGAGGCATTCTGGTCGACCATGATTTTCATCATTCTCTGGAGATCCGGAGCCTCGGGAGTTGTCCTCTCAGCTGTCATGTTCAAACCTGGACCCCGATAGGAGATGGTTCCAATAACTCCTGTCGACAGATTGGATTTCTTGAGAATGCTTTCTAATATATAGGTGATGGTGGTTTTTCCCTTGGTTCCTGTGATTCCCACGACTTTCAAATGGCGTGAGGGATGAGAATAAAAATTGGCTGAACACAGGGCCAGGGATTTTCGGACTTCTTTGACCTCCATCCAATTGAGATCGAATCCAGAGGGAACAGGTCTTTCGGAAAGGATGACCACAGCTCCTCTTGCGATCGCATCTGGCACAAAATCATATCCGTCTTTTTTTTCACCCTTCAAGGCGGCAAAGAGATAATCCTGACTGACGGCATGAGAGGAGTAGGCAATTCCCTGTACCTCAACTTCTTCCTTTCCGGTGAATTTCACGCAGGGAATCCCATCGAATAGAACCCTGATCTTCATTCTTCCCCCTTCCTCCAGGTTTTGGATGCGATCAGGGTTGCTGAAGTCTGTTCTTCTGGGGAAACGCCGAGGTAAAAAAGTATTTTTTTTGCAATGCTTCTGAAAAGAGGAGCAGCCACCTGCCCACCATAATAATGTCCTTTGGGATCATCTATGACTGCTATGATTGAAAAGAGAGGTCTTTCTCTGGCGACAAATCCGATAAAGGAAGCAATATGAGAAGAAGAGAGATATCTTTTCTCGATTGGATCGAATTTTTGGGCTGTCCCTGTTTTTCCAATAACAGTAAAACCTGGAATCCGGGCCTCTACTCCTGTTCCTTCCAGGACCACATTGTGCAGGATTTTTTTGACTTTGGTTGCTGTCTCCTCGGAAATGACTCTGTTATAGGATAAGGGTGGAGTCTGGGTTTCTTTCTCCTTACCATGGATTTCTTTTACCATTTTTGGGGGAATGCTTATCCCATCGTTGGCTATGGTATTGAGGGTCTGAAGCATCTGAAGAGGAGTGACAGAAATTTCGTACCCGATGGAATGGGATGCTACTGAAATTTTTGTCCATTTTTCCAGTGGATTGAGCAGGCCTTTTTCCTCGGCTGGAAGATCGATTCCCGTCTTCTGGCCGAAACCGAAATTCTTGATAACCTTAAAAAGATTCTCTTCGCCGATACGCTGACCAATACTGATCGTGCCGATGTTGGATGAGTGGATGAAGACTTGAGGGAAGGAAAGGATGCCCAATTTTTGATGATCCCGAAAGACATTTCCCGCCCACACGACGTAGCCTTTGCTGCAGTCAAAGGTTTCGTTAAAACCGACACTGTTGTTTTCGATGGCAGCAGAAACTGTGACGATCTTGAATGTTGAACCAGGATCATAGGTATGATGGATCGCTTTGTTCCGGTCCAGTCGGGCAAGGGATTTTGGTGGATGATTGAGGTCATAGGTAGGATGGTTGGCAAGAGCAAGGATCTCGCCGGTTGAGGGCACAGATACAATAACTGTACCCCATTGTGCTTGATGATGCTTGAGGGTCTTCTCCAACTCACTTTCGCATATGTACTGTATGATTTCATCGATGGTGAGAACCAGATCCTTTCCGTTGACAGGGGTTTTCAAGGTCTCAAATCTATATCTGCGTCTTTTTGCATCCCTCAGAATCAACCCCTCACCGTTCTTTCCTTGGAGGGTCGCATTGTACTTGTACTCGATCCCGCTGACACCTTTTTCGTCGATATCCACTCTACCCAGGACATGAGCAGCCCGTTTACCCTGAGGATATGATCTCTGATTTTCTTCCATCAGATAGATTCCGTCGAGATCCATTTCTTTGATTCGGTTTGCCTTTGTCTCATCGATCTTTCTGATAATCCAGATAAAAGGAGCGTCTTTTTCAATATGTGTTTTTATAGATTTCACCTTCATCGGACTCAAGTCCAAAGCTTTTCTCAGTCTTTCGATCGTTTTCCAGTGTTGAGATCGAGATTCTCCTTCCAATGCCTGATAAAAGACTGAATACCTAGGGATGCTCCGAGCGAGAATTGTCCCGTTGCGATCAAAAATGGTTCCCCTTTTAGGTTCGATTGTACTCTTGTTTTGGTTTTGTTGAATGGCTTCTTGTTTAAGCCGAGTATGATCAAACACCTGAAGTTGGATGAGCCTGAACACCAGTATACCCGCCCAGATCAAGGAGAAAAGACACAGAATGATTGTTCGTTTTTTGACTTTTTTTTGGTGGTAACTCCTCATCGGTTTCATGTTTCAGCGTTTCGGATCAATGTCCTCATAAAAAATCTGATCATCCCTGGGTTCAGACAGCTCTAATTTCTCTTTGGCCATTTTTTCCACTCGGTCGAGAGATAGAAGGCTTGATTTGATGGTTTCGAGTTTTTCCACTTCCTTTTGAAGCTGGACAACCTTGTGTTCAAGTTCTGCGGTATCGTATCCGAGACTGACCGATTCTGTTTGATGCCATACATAGAGGCTGAGAATAAAAAGAACGAGCAGCGAGCACACTGTGCCCAAAAAGATTTCCTTTTTATTGAATTTTTTTCTTACCATCAGATCCTCTCGGCTGCTCTCAACTTGGCCGACCGTGCTCGTGAATTCATGTGGATTTCTTCCTCTGAGGGGATAACAGGTTTTTTGGTTAAAATTCTGAGAAGAGCGTGGCTATTCCCTTCCGAGGCAAGGTGAGCGAACGACCGTTTTATGATTCTATCCTCAAGAGAATGAAAAGAAATGACGAGTATCCGTGCACCATTGGATATTATGCGTGCGATTTTTTCGATAAAGTTTGCGAGCCCATCGAGTTCCTGGTTGACCTCGATGCGGAGAGCTTGAAAGACCTTAGCTGCTGGATGGATTTTTCCCTTTTGTGGTCTCCATCGGCAGACCTCCTCCACCAGCTTCCGAAGTTCAGTTGTTCCTTGGATTTTTTCGGCCTTTCTTCTGGATGCGATTTCCCGGGCCAGTCTCCTTGCCTGTCGAAGTTCCCCATATCGATGGAACACATCTCCGAGCTTGCGCTCTGAATATTTCTCAATGATTTTGGAAGCAGTGAATTTTTTTCGTAGATCCATGCGCATGTCCAATGGGCCTTCTTGATTAAAACTGAATCCCCTTTCTGGCGTGTCCAATTGAAAAGATGAGATGCCGAGGTCGAGCAGAAGTCCCCTTACATTTGAAAAATCAATCTGTAAATCTGGAAGATGCCTGAAATCAGAATGATAAAGCTCCACTCTCTCTGTAAAGGGACTGAGTATATCTCTGGCCTTAAAAAGAGATTTTTCGTCGATATCGAGGCCGATGACCTTAGCATGGGGATTTCTCTTAAGGATTTCTAACGAGTGTCCTCCCAGTCCGATGGTGCAATCTACATATATTCCTTCTCTTTTGACATCCAGATAATACATGACCTCTTCCAAAAGGACAGGAACATGGGAGCTTTCGATCATTTATTTCTTTCTTGGGACATGAGCTCCGCAATGCTTTCAAAATCATCATCAGTCAGAGGCTTTTCACCAAGCATCTCATCAAGTTGGGCCTTGTTCCATATTTCCAAATGATTGGAAAGGCCGATAACTTCCACCTCTTCCTCGAGCTTGGCTTTTTCTCTCAAGGCTTGGTTGATAAGGATACGTCCTTTGGAATCAATCTGGTATTTGGTCCCTTTGGAATTGACGCGAATCAACAGTCTTCTGATGGATGGTTTGAAATGGTAGGCCCCTTCACCCGCGATTCCTGTCAGACTGTTCCAGACGGGAAGGGGGTAAATCTGGACAGCTTCGTCTGTCAAGGAAGTGATGAAGAGCTCTTTCCCGTGTTCCTCTTCGATAGCTGCGCGGAATTTTTCTGGTATCTTAATTCGACCGCTTTTATCGAATCGTGCTGTATAACTGCCTATTAATAAGTTTCCCATTATGTCCCGTTTTGTCCCATTTTTTTAAAATATATGTATTATATAATCTTATGTCAAGGAAAAAATATAAAAATCCCCTGCTTAATTTTTTTATTTTCTATATGTTGTGGAGGGACTAAGGTTAAATACTAAATAGGGTAGATCGTTGAGAACTAAAGACCGACTCTTTGACTTGCTTATACCGTTTTATTCTGCCCGGTGTGATTTAAGAAGCTTTTTCGCAAGGTCGTAATCTTTTTCATGGACAAGAATTTTGATCTCTCCCAGCCCATCCATGGAAAAAGGATGGACAGATTGGACCACCAGGCCCTTGAGAAGACAAGAAATTCCGTGGCTTTGAAGAAAGCTTTTGATAACCTCAGCCTCTGCGGATCCCCAAGCTTTGTATAACTCCTTGAACTCAGACTCTGGATCTTGAGCCGGCTTTGTGTCTTTTTTATCTTCCATAGGCCTGTAACAGCTTCCTCTCAGTCGTGTTCTTCTTCGATCTCTGTGATTTTTCCCTCTGTGAAAAGATATGTTTTCAGCTCTTCAGCCATGGCGTCGTCGTTGCGTCTTATCCATTCGAGAATCATGGCTGCGTGTTCCTTTTCCTCGTCTCTGTTATGAGCCAGAATATCTCTCAACTCATCATTTTCCGTCGCATCGACTCGTTGCTGATACCAGTCCACGGCTTCGAGCTCTTCGATGAGAGAGTTCAATGCACGATGCAACTCCCTCGTCTTAATGGAGAGTTTGTCCAATGGTTCGTGGTAACCACCACCACCCATGTTTTCCTCCTTTTGGCGTTAGATATTCCTTTCTTTTGATTTTCTATCGAAATAATCTTCCAGGATTTTTTTGTGATCAAAGGCCAGTGAGAAGTCCAGTTCCTCTCTCGAAAACACCGCGATTTCTTGCGCATCGTCTCTTGCTACAGGCTGGCCTTCAGCTTGAGCGATATAAACAGTAGTGATTGTGTGCTGTCTGGGATCTCGGTCAGGATCTGAATAGGTGTGCATTTGACATTTTAGCCGGATGTCCAACGATGTTTCTTCCTTGGCTTCCCGGATAGCAGCCTCTTCCAAGGTTTCACCGTAATCCACGAATCCGCCTGGAAGAGCCCATCCGTAGGGAGGATTTTTACGCTTGATGAGGATTATTCCCTCCTGTCCATCATTCTTCAGCACTTCGATGATGATATCGACTGTAGGGGCAGGATTCCTGTGCCTTCTCATAGTATTTCGGCTATTTTGTTCCAATCCTTTCCTCATAGTCTTTTGATCGCTTGAAGATCGGAGGATTGTGACTTTTTGTTAAATGAGCTTGAATTTTTTCTCCAGCTTGCCTAGCTTTTCGACGATGCCTCCATACTCCAATTCGCTGTAAGGCAGCATGGCAGCACCAGAGAATCCTTGACGCCGAATAGCGGTGGCTTTCTCTGAGATCTGCATCCTCACATAATCCCAGTAGGGATGATCAAAAACGTCAGCGGGTTCGGTCAACCTGCCCTCATTCACACAGAAAGCTGCTCCGGTCACGACTGGAGGCCCGTCAAAGTAGGAGATTGTGGAATTCAATGTGCAGGGCATGAGTGGACCGTTGTGGCTGCCGCGCATGAATCCAGCAACAAAATGACCGATCTGGAAAGGAGCGAGCACTTCACCCGTTGCAGGGAACTCACCCTGAACTCTCACTAATGCCACGGGATCATCTTTCCCGGTATATTTTCCGGCGATGTTGTGAAGTCGGGTCGTCGATACCGAGAGGGCCTGGTTGCCGGTGCTGCGGGAATAGATGCTCTCGATGACATACCTCTCATTGTCTCGAAGAAGGGCAGCGATATCATAGAGTTCCTCCGGAGAATTGAGCTCGATAATCTTATCCTGCTCGGTGTATTCCACATCAATGATGCGGAAGGTGAATCCGTCGCTCATTTTGGGACTTAAGATGAGACCAGCACAATACATGGGGTCACAAAATGCCAGATAAAAAGGCAAGTTGTAAGCGCCAGGATCGGTTTTATCTGCGGCAAAAAAGACAAAAGGCTCATTTGGACGTTCCTCGAATTCCAATTCTGCAACGGCTGGGCCCAAGCCTTTTATGTTTCCGCTGAAAGCATCTTTCAACAGATCTTGACCTGCGCCATAAAGCCCTTGTTTTTTGGCCACTTCTGTTCCTGCGGTGAAAGCATCCCAGGCTAACTTATGAATCTTTTCATCGTTAGTACCTCTCTCATGAGTGCACAATATCGCAATATCATCACCCGTATAGCTGATGTAAGTGTCGATGATGAAATCTTTGCCTTGTTCTTGAACGTGAGTCTTGACTTCCTTGACCACAGCCTGACTGGGCGTGATATGCCCACCGATGCTACCGATGTCCGCTTTTAAAACACTGAGTGTAATTTTCATTAATACCTCCCTGAATGAAATGAGTAAATCATTCTAATTGTTTTGTCAGTCTTATGTCAACAGGATAGGATAGTTGTCCGATTAAGAGGACAATCTTTCTCTTTAAAATGTTGATTTTTCCCTGTTTTTGTTGGCACGAAGGTTGCACTTATGTATAATGAATAATGAGGAAAGGAGAGAAAGCCATGAAAAAGCTTCTATTGATACTTACTCTGGCAATTTTTGTAACGGTGTTTTTCTTAGGTTGTACAACGATCGACAAACATTATACAGGAAAGCGTATCCAGACAGAGCCTGCTGAACATCCCGGCGGCTATTACATGGATCCTTATGATTACCCTGGCTATTATTATGAACCCTACTACTCATCGTACTACGATCCATTCCTATGGGTCGGCTCCAGCTTTTGGAATCCCTTTTGGCATTACGGATATCTCTGGAATTGGTACTATGGTTACTACTCTCCCTACTATTATGGATACTATTCTCCATACTATTGGGGTTACTACCGTTCCTATTGGGGAAACAACTATTATCCCTCCGGAAGGTATTACAGATCCTACATTTCAAAGAGGCAGCTGAGCCGCAGAAGCGCCTATAGACCTTCTTCTGTCACCAGAAGAGGTACCACGGTAAGAAAGGGCTACACGACAAGTATAAGATCTCGATCTAGTGTTCCGTCATCAAGATCTTCAGGAATCCGCACCAGGACATCCTCATCCAGAACATCTGTGAGAAGAAAGAGGTGAGAATCCGTTTGCCTTAGCCGGATGTGAATGCGGCAAGGCGGAACAGACAAAAATTAGGAGGGGGTTATGAAAAAAGCACTAGTATTGATCACCCTGAGTCTGCTTTTGTCTGGAGGAATGTGGGCAGATTCTCATTACCAGTACATCTATTGGGACACCGAGATTTATTTTGGGCACGTGATTTACCCAGAAGCCATGCATGATGGAAAGGATGCGGTTGTCCTAAGGGAGGGACAAGCTCATCCCGAAGTTGCTGATTTGAATCTTCCTATTGCTCCAGGAGACCTTATTCAGACAACTGAGCGAAGATGTGAGATTCAGTTCGATACAGGAACAGTCGTACGACTTGACCGCAATACAGTGCTCAAAATTGAAACTATCTTGGCCCAAAGCCTCAGTTCCAAAAACAAACTCACTAACTTCATCCTGTCCAAGGGGCAGATTTATGTCATGTACAAACGCTACATCCGGAAGGAAATCTTTCAGATAATAACCCCGAATGCTGCGGTAAAGATGAATCACGAATCCGTGGCCATGATCAAAGCCAAGCCTGATAGGAGCACTGACATCCATGTAAATGCCGGCAAACTCTATGCCCTTTTTGGACCACATGAAGACCAAGTAATGAAGCAAAAAATAAAGAAAGGACAGACTATAACCGTTACTGCAGACCACCGGTCTCTTGCTGCCCCTTTTGTGGAGGTCGAGGATTTTGAAGCCTGGAATGAAAAGCTAAACAGAGAGTTCCTTGAGCTCCATAAGGGAAAGGCTGTCATTCCCTTGCCCATACAAAAAATGCCCCTGGCTGTCTTTCATTTTGCACAAAAATTTTCAAATCTTCATGGTGAATGGCTATGGGACAGTTTCTTCGGGTATGTCTGGAGGCCTTTTTTGAATGACCAGCGCTATCCTTGGGGAGATTGGAAGCCTTATTATTCTGGAAGATGGACAAGCGTCGACAACCAGCTTTTCTGGGTGCCTACTGAACCGTGGGGATGGGTACCCTATCATCTGGGCATCTGGACGTGGGATGTAAAAAAGGGCTGGCTGTGGATTCCAGGCTCCTTTTTTGCGCCAGCCTGGGTCGACTGGGCGTTTTATTTCGGACGTTTCGGTTGGCGCCCCTGGATGTTTGAAGATTGGCTCTGGTACAGTTATTCAGGATTTAATGGATCTTACATCCCCTTTTACGCCTCTTTGGGTTATAGACAGACCGTTGATGCGTCGGACCAGAAAAGTCAAGACAGGAAGGTTCTTCGGGTGATTCGGAAAGACCAATTGAGACGAAAGGAATCCTCCCCCTATCCTATTCCGAAAGAATTTAAGGAGTCATATAAGAAGATGGTTACTGCTTTGGAGAACGGGGATGAAAGGATTCTTTCTCGTCTCCAAAAGGTTCCAGAACATGTGATATTGGTAAATGGAGAAGACCTTAACAGCTCAAAAATACAGGAAAAGACAATGAGCCTTGCGGATTTATCGACCGCAGAACAAAGAGCGTTCATCGCCCAGAGATTAGTGCAGGATTCCTATGGTATGGCTGTAACCATCTTTACCCGAAACCAAAGAGTCGCTTCCTTGCGCGATAAATTCAATGGATTAATAAAGATTGTAGAAAGTCCAAAATTCGAAACAGTTCAATCTCCTAAAGTTGAGCGTGATACATTAAGCCGAGGACAGACAGAATCGACAAAGTCCTCTGCACCCCAAAGGGTTAGCTCTCGATCCCTTGGCATTCGTTCAATGGCCTTTGAGCCCAAGACATCTTCGGGGCGATTCCGAGACTGGAATCCTGATATAAGCGTGGCCCGTAGAGCAGGGATTTCCATCAATTATTCGAGCAGATCGAATGAAGTGAGATGCCCGGAACTCAACATGACCTCACGACAAGTGACCGGCTCCAAAGGCTATAGCGGACCTCGGATCAGGCTCACTTCCAGTGGATCAGTTGTCACTTCTGTTTCGAGCAGTTCGATGGATTCAACTCGGTCATCTGGAGAGAGCTCTTCAGGGACTTCCTCTTCGACTCAGTCTGGTTCAAAGAGTTCCGCAGCAAGCTCTAAAAAAAGTTCGGGCAGTAAAGTAAAGAAATAACCACAGAGAGATCTTTCGATCGACAACCTTCAAAAGGACGAAAGGATCATAAGAGGAGCATCCAGGCAGAGAGAATAATTTTGTGCCATCAGTTTGAATCCATCCATAAATTCCGGCCGTAAAGGTTTGACGGGTTTGAATCTGTGAGCCAGAGGATTGATGTAGTTGCCTCCATATTTGATTCTGTAATCGAGATGAGGACCTGTAGCTTCCCCTGATTGCCCCACTTCTCCAATAGGTTGGCCTCCCTGAACTCTGTCTCCCTTTTTGACGTAACACTTTCGCAGATGAAGGTACATGGTCTCATAGTGATTCATGTGTCGGATCCTGATCATTCGACCAGAAAGACCGTTCCAGCCAGCGAATAACACTGTGCCGTCGGCTGTGGCCTGAACAGGTGTCCCAGGCTTGGCAGCATAATCCACTCCATAGTGGGGGCGGTAGACCTTTCTAACGGGATGGAGTCGGCTGTAGCTGAAGCGGGAGGTTATCCGAGGGGTGTATTTAAAGGGGGATTTGAGGAATTGTCTTCGGAGTGATTCTCCCTCAGCGTTGAAATAGTCTGATTCTTTTGTGTCTGGATAGCTGAATCGGAAAGCCTGGAATTTTTTGCCCTGGTTTATGAATTCGGCTGCATGGATATTGCCGTACCCTACACATTCATTCCCCAGATATTTCTTCTCAAAAAGTATCTTGAATGAATCCCCTTTACGGAGATCGATGAAAAAGTCGATATCCCAGGCAAAGATCTCTGCAAGTTCATAAGACAGGACGGACTTTTCCCCCTGCTTCTGGATGGCATTGGGAAGATTGTCCTCGATGGTTCCCCAGATCACGTGAAGTTCTGTTTCAAACGGAAGTTTTTTGGTCGAAGCCTGGTACACGCCTCTTATTTTTTGGATACGGAGATAGCTTTCATTATCGATCTCATACTCTATAGCAGCAGTTGTTCCATCTTGATTTGTGTAGATTCTCATTTCCTTTCCTGCTTTTATTCTTGCAAGATCGTAAACAGGTTTGACCTCTTCCCTTAATTTATGTATTTCTGCTGGAGAGAATCCATGTCTGGACAGGATGTCCGAAAGAGTCTCGCCGCTTTGGACGATCACTTTGGCTTCTTTCAGAGATAGGGAAGGTTCCTGTGCTTTTTGCGGGGAGGGCTCTTCTTTTTTTTCCTCCGCCTTTTGCTCGGAACGAGCATTGTCTTTAGGAAGGAAACTCAAGATGAGAAAGATTGCAAAGGCAAAGGTGATGAAAAGCAGAAGAGGAAGTCTGCCGATTTCTCTCTTTCGAGCTTTGTAGATCTTTATTGCAACGATCATGAACCTGGAAACCTCTTCAAACCCTAATTCATTAAAATAAATAATTTCAAACATTTAGTCAATATCCTGATGCTCGCTGCCTGCATTTCCAAAACCCGCCACTCCTGACTTAACATTTTAGGGGAAAGCAGGGTATATTAATGTGGATGAAAGATGAAGACAAGCTCATTGAGGAAGTGCTTCAAGGGATTGACTCCTCCTTTGAGCTTTTGCTTCAGCCTTACCGTCAAGGATTTTTGACTATGGCCTATCGAGTTACTGGAAATGTAGAGGAAGCAAAGGAGGTGTGCCAGGATGCGTTCCTCAAGATTTTCAGATATTTAAGATCTTTTAAGAAAGGCCGTTCTTTCAAGACCTGGGCCTATAGGATTGTGATGAACACATCGTTCGATTTCTTGCGAGAAAAAAAGAAATTCGAAAAGGTTATAGAAATACAAAAAAAGTCATTTGTGTTTGAAAATTCAGAGGCAGAAAAGAGAATATTAAATAGAGAAATAAGAGAAGAGATTCAAAATATGCTTCACATTTTGACTCCTAAGGAGAAAGCGGTGTTTCTGCTTAGAGACGGCGAGGGCCTCTCAGTTTGGGAGGCTTCCAAAGTCCTTGGATGTTCCCAGATGAGCATCCGCACACATTTGTCCCGGGCTCGGCAGAAAATCAGGGATCATTTCGAGAAAAAAAATCTTTTTATATCCAGAGAGGTTAAAACATGAAATGCAAGAGAGTTCAGCGCCTGATTCCTCTCATTGCTGGAGATGAAATTACCGGATCAAAAGCCTCGATGATCAGATCTCACCTGCACAGGTGTCCTCTTTGTCGAGGGGAGTATGAGAAATATGTCCTTTTGGTCCAAAGGACCCGTAGGTGGCTTACAGAGGATAGGTTGGGTTGGGAAGAGAGAGAGTGGCAGCAGACTCTAAAGAAGATCATGAGTGAAAAAGAAGCCAGGCGGCCTTCCATAATTCCTTGGCCCTTCCCCAAAGGCTGGGCTTTTGCACTCATGGCAGGAGCTGTGCTTCTTATTACGGCACTTATCGTTCGGCCTCCTTTTGTAGAAAAAATCGGTCTTAAACCAAGGTATACGGATGACGCAAGAGTGGAAACCTTGAAGGCGAATGAAGAAGGCGAACAACAAGAAGTGGTTTCGATGACCATGGTTTCCAAGGAGACTGGGCTTAAAATCGTCTGGTTCTTTAACAAGAATTTTGATTTGGAGGAAAAACAATGAAAAAAACGACGATAGTTCTTTTATCTTTTTTTATTTTGTTAGGATTGGCCATAAGCCTTGATGCGACTCAGAAGACGGAACGTCCTGAACTCAGGAAGGAAGTTGTCAAGATTAACTATATCGATGCGCGCTCTGCCGTAACCATTCTCAATCCCTATACGAGTGGCTATGGGAAAATTCAGCTGGTTCGGGAGAGCAACATGTTGATCATCGAGGATATTCCGGAGATGGTCGAGAAGATTCTTTCTATCTTGAAAGAGATAGACATCAAACCTCTTGACCTGCAGTTTACTGTAGACTTAATAATCGGATCCATTTCGGGTGAGAGGAGCCAAGATCGGCCCCAAACAAAACCTGCAGAAAGACTCAAATCTGACCCGTTGATGAAAGAGCTGACCCGGGTATTGGCGTATGAATTTTTCGAAAAGTTGGATTCAACTCTTATCAAGGTTCAGGATAACAGCCGGTCCACACAAAGAATGGGAGGCGAAGGCCTGACTTTCAGGCTTGACCTGCAACCGCGGTATATCAAAGAAGAAAACAGCGAATCGATGCGAGTGGAGTTGAGGCTCACAAAGGATAGCTACAAAAGCGACGGTAGCCTTATCTCATTAACTTTGATCGACACAACGATTTCTTTGAAAAGCGGTGAGAGGAGCGTGGTCGGTGTCTCCAAGCTGAATGGAGGAGATGAAGCCTTGATACTCATACTCTCAGGCAAAGTCTTGAAATAACGGGCCTGAATTATTCATAAGAATTGTCGATTGCATCCTTCAATAAAAGAGATCAAATTTACTAATCAAAATAAACAAAATCGACAATTTTTTCTCTTATCCAAAAGACATGCCCTCCGCTCTAGTTCAGATTTTTTACGTCATTCCCTCATCGCCCTTCTCGGCTCCTGCGTAACTCACAGCATAGCTCCGGCAAATACTCCCATTGATTACTGTTTCTCTACAGCCATCTTCGTTAACACACATTGATGCTCAATACATACTCGGAGTCCGGCTCTGCCGGATTCCCTCGAATGGCGAATCGTGAAGGCTGGGTAGGTTGGGACGGGGTCTTCAATGCCGCTGCGGACATGCCTAACGTCTTTATCCATCGGATTCTACCCACACAAAATGAAAGGGAACTATGAAAATTGAGCGAGGGCTCCGATTACCTGATATCCGGATTTGTCCGATAGATGGTGTCGCCTGGAAGATGATAATGCAGATGGGGCCCGTTAGAAGAGAATGACACGCATGCAGCTCCTTTTTGAAAGAATGGGGCATAATCTGACGATCTTACGCCGACTTGTCTCACAACAAAGCAGAAAGAAAAATCAGAATAAGACTCGTGATCATTTTAGAACGCTTCATGGTAACCTCCTTCGGGATTTTTCCATTTCTTTCAGATAAGTCTTTACAGCAGCGACTGCAAGGGCAGATAAACCTAAGATACCGAACAGATTAGTAAAGACCATCATTCCGTTGATGACATCTCCGATGGACCAGGCAACTTCGACTTTCAAGACAGCGCCAATAAAGATGCCGATACACAAGATCCAGCGATAGGGCTTTTTAATCCATAAGCCCAGCAAATAACTGAAGGATATCTCCCCGTAATAAGTCACGGCAATGAGGCTGGAATAACCGAACAGAAGCGAGCTGACCGCAACAATAAGTCCTCCTACTTTGGGGATGGCTGCGTTGAAGGCGGCGGCAGTCATTCCTGTGCTCGTACCTTCTGTCCAGACTCCTGTTACAAGTACAGTCAAAGCGGTAAGGGTGCAGATAATGATGGTGTCGATAAACACGTCCGCCGAAGCGATCAATCCCTGCCGGACAGGCTCACTGGTCTGAGCCGTCGCGTGGAAGACGGCTGCTGTTCCAGATCCTGCTTCGTTGGAGTATGCTCCCCTGGCGAGTCCGTAGCGGATGGCTCTTGCTACGGTCATGCCCGCCACTCCTCCTGTGATGGCAGAAGGTTTGAAAGCACTGATAAATATGAGGGAGAATGCATGGGGAAGTTCAGAGGCGAAGATCATGATCGTAGTAAGGGCACCCAAGATGTAAAGGATCACCATGAATGGACTCAAGAACTTGGTAACTCTGGCGATGGATTTGATTCCACCGATGATAACCAGCCAGGTGAGGAAGGCTAAACCCAGGCCAGAGATCCAATTCTCTAATCCCAGTTGTGTATTCAGCACGAGCGCTACGGAGTTGGATTGGACCGTTGAGGTGGAGAAGAGGGGTTTACATCCCATGAAGAATGCGTATATTCCCGCCAGCCAGGGAAGACCCAATCCTTCTTTTATGTAATACATGGGTCCTCCAACTACAGCTCCATCCGGCATGACCTTTTTAAACCTCTGGCCCAGGACAGCTTCGACCAACTTGGTCGTCATCCCTAAAAGGGCTCCCAGCCACATCCAGAACACAGAGCCCGGTCCTCCCATCGCGATGGCTGTACAGACACCAGCAATATTGCCGTTTCCGATTACAGACGCCAGAGAGGTTGTAAGAGCCTGAAAGGGGGAGATGTCTCCTTTGCGCTCTTTGTGGCTTTCACCAAAATCTTTAGGTCCCAATATCAGGCGGAGGCTCAGTCTCATCCGTCGAATTTGTATGAAACGAAGCCATATTGTCAGGAGAAGCCCTACTCCAAGAAGCATGGCCACTGTTTGAGGGCCCCATACAAGGGTGGCAAGGAAGCGAATAACTCGCTCGAAAATGTCCATCTAAGCTGAATTATTCCTTTTTTCTTTTACGTTCGATCTCTTTTCTCACATTTTTATGTAGGGCGAGGAAATAATATCCCACCAAACAGATGCTGATGAGAGTGAACCTTAAAACATTGCCCTGGAGCAATGAATAGACTCCATAGCCGAAGACACCACAGAGCAAGATGAGATGAAGGAAGGCAAATATGTAATCAAACATCCCGATAAACAGAATTTTGCTCTAGATTTTTTATTTATATCTGTTTTGTTTAGAAATTATTCTATTCGAGTCACCGAAAGAATTTTGATGGTCTCACGGGGTACATCAGGCACGCCGTGTTTGGTCATGGTGGGTGCCTTGGCGATGGTATCCACAACATCCATTCCATCGACGACCTTTCCGAACACACAGTAGCCCCAGCCATCAGCAGCTACCCCGTTGTCCAGAAGGGAGTTATCTACATGGTTGATGAAGAACTGGCATGTGGCGCTGTGTGGTTCATTCATACGAGCCATCGCAATCGTGCCTCTCTTGTTTTTAAGGCCATTGGTGGCCTCATTCTTGATGGGCGATTTCGAGGATTTTTCAATGAAGTCCTCAGTCAGCCCTCCGCCCTGGATCATGAAGTCCTTTATGACCCTGTGAAAGATCGTATTGTCGTAGAATTTTTCATCCACATAGGAGAGAAAATTTTTTACTGTAATCGGTGCCTCGTTCTGGTACAGCTCAATGGTCATGTCTCCGTTGGTGGTCTTCATCAAAACCTTAGGATTTGCTTGCTCAGCGTCCGCAAAAAAAGTAAAGGCTAAGATCAAACCAAACAGTGATAAACCTGCAAAAATAATTTTTAGCATGGATTCCTCCTCACTTACTTTTTAATGTGAAAAATCAACATATCAAAATTGAAACCTCAAATCAATGAATTCGCGCATGGATCACTTTCAATCGAATATGGAAATATCTTATATCTTGTGTTAAAAATGGAAAGAATATAAAAAATCTGAAAAAAAAAGGAGAAGTTCATGAAATTAAAAGATGCACTGAGGATAGTGCCGATTTTTTTTCTGCTCTTGGTGGGTCTTCATTCAAATTTATCTGGACAGGGTCATTTCGAACTCAGCTTTCATTATGGAATGTGGACTCTTGATCTTCTTGGAAACACGATTGAAAACGCGATATCTGACGCCCTTGAGACTGAAGTGAAAGACACAATTTTGGAAGAAATAAAAGAAGACTATCCTGAGCTTATGGATCCGATTTACAGCCAGAGCCTTGATTTTGATTCAGGAGGCAGTAATTATGGTTTTGAAATCCGATGGTATCCTGGAGGACAGGATGGATCCTTCAGCCTTGGATTTTCTTTGGAAAGAACCAAAATGGAAGTGGAGTTGACTGAGATCGCATCGGGCATGAATTTCGACGATGGCTCCACCTTTGAGGGTAGCGCTACAGGAGATGTCATACTCACTCCTCTCACTTTTCATCTGAGCGTTCGCTGGGACATTATGGCCCGTTCGCCTATTCATCCGTACATCACTATAGGGCTTGGAGCGGCCACTTTTTCTTCAATCGAGGAAGACAAAGTCAGCTATTCCTGGGAAGGGGAATTAGATGTTCCCGGAGATCCTTTAACGACCTATGAAGGAGAGGAGATCAGAACCATCAGAGAGATTCAGGATGAACTCGAAGAAGAGGATGAAGATTTCCTGCCCCTTTCTGTTTTACCCTTTATCCAACTGAATCTTGGATTGAAGGGAAAGATTACAGAAAACATTCACCTCATGGTCGATGCCGGAATCTGGAATGGATTCATTCTCCGTGGAGGAATCGCTCTCAGATTGTAAATTAAAATCCCCCTAAAAATTCGGTGACAGTAACCGCGATTACTTAAGAATTCGGTGATCGAGTATACTGTCCCCAAATTAAGTCCCCAAATTAAAAAATCTAAAAGATCAATGTGATCCAGAAGGTATTTTTTTGGTTTTGTTCGCCCTTTTGAGAACTGATTCCCAATCCGATTTTTTTGAGCGTCTGATTGGCGATTTTTTTTTCCAGCTCGGGTGGCAAGACATACAGATCCTCAGTGACATAGGATAAAATCTCTTGTCTTCTTGTGTCTCCAAATGCTGGAAAAATGTTTGACTGATGCGAGCGTCTCTTGAGCTCTTCGGAGATATGAGAGGCTTGTTTTGAGAGCATTTTATCCAGTTTTAGCGGGAGAAGTCCTTGTTCCTTTCTTTTTGTGTTTATGGCTTCCAATGCAATCCTCACCAAATCTTTTTCGTTCATATTTTTGTACATACTTTGGGGAAAAAGGAAGAGTGTGATCACATATGTTCCTCCCGGGTATTCCTTGAGCCGGCCAAACCAGACTCCGACTCCTGCCATCCCATAGATTGTGTTTGTCAGCTCTTTTGAGATGCTTTCAGCCACATGGAGCGAAGGGAACGTTATAAATCTGATATGGGTTTCTCCAAATATATTTCCGAGATTGGGAAGAGGTTGACCTTTGGCTCTTTTGGATGAGAAAGATTGGGCCTTGGAGTTGGCTTCTTCTGAAAACATCATCGGAGGAAGGGAGTTTTTCAACCGAAGTGTATTGATTTCGTTCTTAATTTTTTTCTCAGCCTCGTCGATTCCAAAAATATTCAAAGATTGAAGATAATCTTGGGTTATATAATATTTTTTTTCTTCGTAAACGATGCCAATTCCGATCCTATCGAAATCTGGATCCAGTATGTTTTCTCTGTGTTCAGGGCTTGCCATCAGCTTCTGGTGGATGATGTCATCCCGGAAGGTTTCACTCATGGCTACATTTTCCCCAATTTTTATAAAATAAAAGCCAGCATCGACGAGGCGCTCAATATAGGATTGACCTGTAGTCGAAAGATGGGAAAGTTTCTTGTGAGAGGTCATATCCCGGCTGTGACGGAGCGCAAGGGAGCTCAGATCTGGAGAAGGCGTCAGGGGAATAAGATTCCTTTTCATCCGTTCATTATTTGCATGCTTCAAGAGTCTCTCAACGATGGTTGAAACATCTGGCCTTTGCAGGGGTGGCTTTATTTCTTGATTTTGGCCAGGAAAAGAGTGCAGAGAGTAGGAAGGCCACAGCACGATGAATATGAAAAGGATAGGCTTTTTCATCAACAAAATGCCTTTTTTATTTCTCAAATTTATCATACCATATGAAGAGAAAAATGAAGAGGAGGCCTGTATGAAAAACAAAAAATTATTGTGCTGGATCACCGCCCTTAGTTTTATGTGTCTTTCTTTCTCATCCATTTCTATCGGACAGAGAGCCCGCGAAGAGCTTACCGATGAACAAAAAATCCTTCAAATCATGCATACCATCTCCAGTCATAAACTCTACGATTATGTCAAGGAGCTGGCTTCGGATAAATTTGAAGGCCGCCTCACTGGAACTGAGGCATACAATGCGAGTGCAGAGTGGGTAGCCTCTCACTTCGAAGAATGGAGTATTGTTCCTGCCGGGGATGATGGAACCTATCTTCAAGCCTTTCCCAATCCCTACACGTTGGTCTTTGAGGATTGCGAGGTTTCTCTTCATACTCCTTATAAAGAGAGCTCCATTAAAAAATATTATCGCTATTTCGATGAATTCATCCCCGGTAGCACCTCTGGCTCAGGCGAAGTGACAGCCGAAGTTGTTTATGTTGGCTATGGGATTACAGCACCCGAATTGGGATATGATGAGTATAAAGGAGTGGATGTGAAAGGGAAGATTGTGTTGATGGAGAGAGAAGTCCCCGTTTCTCCCAGAGAGAATCCCGAGGTGTTCAAAAAATGGCGGCCTTATTCCTTCCACCAGTACAAACTGGAAAATGCTGTGGCCCACGGCGTCAGAGGAATGATCTATAATTATGGACCGATCGGCAATCCAAATAATTCGTATGAGAAGGATTTCATCTATTCTCACGTGGGAGATGTTGTGGTCGCGGATATCTTTGCCGGAACCGGATATGAGCATGACAAAGTCGTGGAAAAAATCAAGGAGACACTCAAGCCTCATTCCTTTCATACTGGAAAGTCCGTCACCATTAGGAACACGACAGAACATCATCCAGAGGGAATCGGCACCAATGTCATCGGACTGCTGGAAGGCACGGATCCAGAACTCAAGGATGAGGTTATCATCCTCGGAGGCCATTTGGACCATCTTGGCCGATGCTATGAAATCATGCCCGGTGCCAATGACAATGCCTCTGCCATTAGCGTCCTCTTGGGCGTTGCAGAAGCCCTCACTAAGAGCCCTGTAAAATTGAGGCGTTCAGTGCTGTTCATTGGTTTTGGCGCGGAAGAACAGGCGGTTGTTGGCTCCAAATATTACACAGAACATCCTGTGTTTCCTCTTGCGAAAACAATAGGATTCATCAACATGGATGGCGTTGGTTGTGGAGACAAATTGAGTGCGTTAGCTGCCGAGAATTATCCAGAATTGTGGAGATTCATCGATAATGCCAATCAGAGATACATCCACCGCATCATCAGAACGAGTTATTTTGCCAATATTGCTAGACCCAGGCTGGATGCAGCCCGGTTCATGTGGAAGGGAGTTCCGACCGTTTCCTTTGGAGCTTTTGGCTCTACATCTTATTATCATGTACCTTTGGACAATATAGACACCATAACGCCTGAGATCCTTCAAGACCTGGCCCAGTTGATATTTTTGGCCGTGTTGGACATGGCCAACCAGGATTCTCTGGATTTTAGAAAATAGGAGGTTTCCGAGATGAGATTCCAAGTCCCAACAAAGATTTTCTTTGGGCCGGGAACAGTCGCTCAGGTCAAGGATATCGTTGAAGACGAGTTAAAAGCCGCAAATCTTTTTCTCGTAACAGATAAAGGAATCCAGGAATGCGGTATTGTTGAAAAGGTCACTTTTCAATTTCCTGAAATTCCAGTTTTCGATGAGGTGGAACAGAATCCTAAGCACTCGACAGTGAACAGGGCGGGGAAGCTGGTGCGAAGGCTTAAACCCGACCTGATCATCGGACTGGGTGGTGGAAGCTCAATCGATGCTGCAAAAGCATTAGCCCTGCTGGCCACAAATCCAGGAAATATTGAAGATTATGAAGGGCGTGGAAGATACAAAGCTCCTCCTCTTCCTGTTTTGGCCATCCCGACGACCTGCGGCACAGCCAGCGAGGTGACCTGGGTGAGTGTGATTACTCATACCGAAAGAAAATTCAAGATGAGCATCAAAGGGCCCCTTCTTTTTCCGGTCGTTGCTCTTGTGGATCCTGATTTGCTTTTGACTCTGCCGCCTCCCTTGGTTGCATCTACTGGTTTGGATGCTCTAACCCATGCCATCGAAGCCTATACAGTGAAACCAGCTACTTTTATCACTGATATATTTGCTAGAGCCTCTTTAAAATATATTTTTCAGTCCATTGAAGGGGCGTTTGATGATATCAGAGGAAATCCGAAAGCTAGGGAGAAGATCATGCTGGGCAGCATGCTGGCGGGAATGGCCTTCGGCAACAGCGATGTGGGCGCTGTTCACTGCCTTTCAGAATCTGTAGGTTCTCTTTACGATACACCGCACGGTGTGGCCAATGCCATCTTTCTACCCTATGTGATGGACTTCAACCTGCCTGTTTCGGCGAGGCGGTATGCAGAGATGTCGAGATTGGCAGGAATCCATGAGGTGGACGATTATGAAGCGGCCAATATGCTCATTCAGAAGATTAAAAGCCTTTCCAGGAAATTAGGCATTCCTTCAGTTAAGGATATCGGCCTGCAAAAGGCGCATTTTCCAGAAATCGCTCAAAGGTCCTCTATCAATAACTCCAATCCATCCAATCCCAGAGAAGCATCCATGCAGGACTATATGGGAATCCTGTCCAGAGCCTATTTAGAATCTTGATCGGCTTTGGGCGTGTCCTGCAGTCCGTTGTGGAGGACCAGATCAGCAGAAGAAAGGAATAGGATCGTTCAGTATTCGATCAAGATTTGCAGAATTTCCAGCTCGTCAGAGTCGAACCAGATTCTGTGGCAGGCAAGGCATTTATCTACCGGAATCACATACTGATAGTTGTAAGGTCTAGGCAGCATCCTTGATCCACAGTTTGGGCAGGATATCTTCGGTGATTTATCCGCATGGATTTTTTTCCGCAGGATGGGATCGAGCAGAAAATTTTCTTCGAATTCTTTGGCTTTTTTCTTCAAATGCTCGGAGAAAGCAACTTCCTTCCGGGCAATGATCCTCTCCATGTGCGCAGAGTCGATGAGCTTCCCCCCGCAATCCGGGCACGTCTTCAAAGGCACTCCTTCGTAGAAATTGTCATGTAAAGGGATACGGCAGCGCGGACATTGGTCTTTTTCAGAAGGCTTTATTTTTTTTGTCCTACGCGGATTTTGAAGAGCCTCTCGGATTTGCGGAAATTCTATTGCTGGGGCTTCGATATCTTCCTGTATATTCCTGATCCATTGATTCGGAGCAAAAAAATCGAGATGAATGAGTTCTTCGAGCCCTTTGGGGCCCTCCCATAGTCCCTGTGGGTTATGAATCATCCATATCCTCCCTTCTCTGTCGGAACCAGCCTCATGTTTGAAACTGCTATCCTTCTGCGCTTGGACCTCTTCCTGTGCATGGAGGATAAGGCGAGCCTTTTCCCTGTTCTTATGGATCTCCCAAACCTCCTGGATGATTTTCGCCGGTCTTGTCGGAACCATGTTTGCCAGAAGTCTGATCCTTCTCATCAAAGGAGGGTGGGAATTGAAAAGCCGCGAAAAAAATCCGTCTGTGATGCCTGTCGATCTTGGAGGTACGATAAGCAGAGGACTGTAGGCAATGTTGAAATCCCCTACAAAGGAATTTTTAAGGTGGGCTTTGTAGATAGCCCGAGCCAAGGCTTTGGGATAGCGGGTAAACTCTACAGCCACAGCGTCGGCTAGGATTTCCCTATGGCGGCTCACAAGCGTACTCAACAGATGCATGATCAGTGTGGATACGGTGAGAGCCAGATAGACCAACGGAGCCCCGCCACCTCTAACTTGGGAAGGATAGGATGGGGGGTGTGAATACTTCTGCGGTTCGACGGCTTCCCTCAGTCGTTCGAAAAAGTTAACCAACGAGCATACCAGTGTGATGTAATAAGTATCGCCCCTTATGACATGTGCCAGCTCATGAGCAATCACTGCCTGAAGTTCATCCCGGGTGAATTCGGCGATAAGCCCCTCTGTGACGCAAACGCTGGGAGTCCCGTTCGATTCGATAAGAGCCATGGAGTTGATGGCAAAGGTGGGAAGGATGTAGGGCTGTACCCGAGGCAGTCCTCCTGCTATTCGCATCTCATCGAGTGTGTTTACGAACTGCTTGTGGTAACGGTCGGAAAGATCGGGCGTTCGGGCTAGAAGTCGTTTGCGGATGTACTCAGCACCGTGTTGTTTTGCATCGAAGTAGTGGAACGTGGCAATGATTAAGGCAATGACAGTGCTTGCGTAAGCAAGAGCCAGCAGCGTGTCTGGAGAGGATAAAGGTTTTTCCCTGATGAAAAGACCGACAACCGCCGCAAAGACAAAGATCACGAAGCTCACGGCAAACAGGTAGAAAAGCATCAGAACAAGATACACAGAAAGGCTCTTGCTCCACTGCTGTTTTTGTGTCTCGTAGAAATCTTTTGAAAATTTTGTTCGTTTTACAGGCATATCCATCTTTCCATTTTGTCGTTCAACCCATAAATATTGTGCTTATACTATACAATTCTTTTCCTCACTGCAACAACGCAAAAGTAGTGAACCGATGTTGTTCGTCCCGCATCAAGATACATGTACAATCCATGAAAGCCCAGACTGAAAAACATGCGTAGGGATGGTTCATTTGACCGATTGATGTTTCTGTATCGTTTTGAAATTGCATGACCGTCCCACGGCAAGGCTTGCCAGCACATGAATTTTTTGTTATACACTTTCCTTACAAATACGCCATGAGTTCTCTCAAATATTTAATATTTTAGAAAAAAAATGAATGGAGGAAGGATGGTGGGGCAAAAATCACCTTTGAAATTATTCCTGTTTATGGTTATCTTTTCGTGTTTCTGTCTATCCAGCTTTTCTTTTCAATCTGGACAAAAAAAAGTTTTAACTTTTCAAGATGTCATGAAATTTAAGGAGATTCACAGTCCGGTGGTTTCAGAGGATGGCTCATGGCTGGCATATAACGCCCAACCCGACAGGGGAGACGGAGAGGTTCTTGTTCATGGACTGAAGAGCGGGCAAAAAATTGTTGTCGAACGAGGATTCCGGCCTCAAATTTCGAAAGATTCCAAATGGGTCGCCATGTCGGTACGACCTAAAGCTGTGGAGCTTGAAAGGACTAAGAAGGGCAAACCCGAAGATGGGTTGGCATTGTTGGAGACAGCAACGGGAAAGGTTGTCCAGTATGAAAAAGTCCAAAGCTTTGTCTTCTCGGAGGATTCGAAATGGCTAGCCTTTCTCCATCACAAGGAAGAGGAAAAGCCAATAAAAGATGAGGGAAAACCTCACGAGGAAGAAAAGCCAGGTGAGAAGAAGGAAGAAAAGAAAGAAACAGGAAGCCTCCTGGTCCTGTGGGGCCTGGGTTCTGGGAGACAAGTCAAAATACCGCATGTCCTCTCCTATGCCTTTGACGAATCTTCGAAATTTTTGGCCTATATCGCAGCAGGTCCAAAGGGTGAAGAAGATGGACTCTACTGCATTGACCTTACTCAAGAGTCCCTGCCTCAAAATTCCATTGTCCAAGGGAAAGAAGCAAAGTTTTCTGGTCTAGCCTGGACAAAAGAGGGAAGCCGCTTGGCTTTCTTGGCCAGTTCTCAGAAGGAAACCGGTCAGGCGGAGGGCTACTTCTCCCTCTGGATTTGGGATGGGCAGCAAGGGGAGCAAACACTTGCTGTTGCAGCCGACAAAATACCTGAGAACTGGATGATTCCAGAGAAAAATTTTGTTTCCTGGAGCAAAGACGGCAAACGCCTCTTTTTTGGACTCAAGCCCGAGGAGGTCCACAAAATTACAGCAAACACGGAAAAAAAGGAAGAAGAGGGGCAAGAAGAGGAAATAGATCTTTTCGACACAGAAGAAATTCTCGAAAAAAGGGAAGTGGATGTCTGGCATTGGAACGATCCTTTCATCAAAACACACGCAAAGAATATATGGTCCAGAGTGAAGGACCAAACATATCAGGCAGTCTATCATGTCGATTCTCATCGATTCGTCCAGCTTGCCGATCAGGAAATGCCCCGGGTCGATCTGAACGACAGTACCGGTTTTGCCCTTGGCCGCTCAGATTTTCCTTACAGGAAAGAAGTCACCTGGTACGGCCGTCTCGAAGATATCTATCGGGTTAATCTGGAAGACGGCAGTCGGCAGAAGATTGCCTCACGGCTCGAAGACCAATCTTCTCTCTCTTCGACCGGAAGGTACGTAGTCTTTTATAAGGACAAAAACTGGTATTTATTCGATGGAGAAACTGGCGATACGAAGAATCTCACAGAGAAAATACAGGTTCCTTTTTTCAACGAGGATCATGACTATCCGAGCGAAGTTCCGAGCTATGGAGTGGCTGGTTGGCTCGAGGATGACAGCGGTGTTCTGATCTATGATAAATATGATATCTGGCAGTTTATGACTGAAAGAGGTGAGCCGATAAATATCACAGGAGGGAAGGGCCGAAGGGAAGGCGTGACGTTTCGGATGCTCAAGCTCGATCCAGAAAAGAGAGGTTTTGGGAGCAATGAAAAACTTTTGCTTTCGGCCTACCGCAACAGAGAAAAGAACTTTGGCTTTTATTCCAGTCAGGTCGGGCAATCTGGAGTCATCAAGCTTTTGGAGGAGAAAAAGAGGTTTCGATTTTTCACAAAAGCCAAAAAGGCGGATGTGCTTGTGTACACTAGAGAGAGCTTTGAAGAATTCCCGGATATATGGATTGCTGACGGACTCTTTTCCTCCCCCAGGAGGATATCCAACATCAATCCCCAGGTCAGTGAGTTTGCATGGGGGAGCGCAGAGCTCGTGGAATGGAACAGCCTGGACGGCATCCCTCTCCAGGGTGTTCTGATCAAGCCTGCAAACTACGAGCAAGGCAAACGCTATCCAGTCATAGTCTATTTTTACCGTTTTTTCTCCCAACGCCTCTACGAGTTTAATCAGATGGTCGTGAACCATCGTCCGAATTTTCCGTTTTATGCCAGCAATGGGTATGCCCTCTTCCTTCCAGATATTCGGTTCGATGTGGGCCAACCCGGATATGCGGCGACGAAATGTCTCGTTCCAGGGGTGCAAGAACTTGTTGATATGGGAATAGCTGACCTTGAAGCCATCGGACTTCATGGCCATTCCTGGAGTGGGTACCAAACTGCTTTTGTGATTACCCAAACCGATATTTTTGCTGCAGCCGTGGCAGGAGCTCCGGTCTCTAATATGACGAGTGCCTACAGCGGTATACGCTGGGGATCAGGACTCGCACGGCAGTTCCAGTATGAGAAGAGCCAGAGCCGGATTGGAGGGAGTCTCTGGGAATATCCTGAGCGTTATATCGAAAATTCGCCAGTGTTTTTTGCGGACCGCATCCAGACACCCCTACTCATCCAGTTCGGAGACGAAGACGGCGCTGTTCCCTGGTATCAGGGCATCGAGCTTTATCTGGCCATGCGCCGCCTTGGGAAAGATTGCATTTTTCTTCAATACAGTGGCGAACCCCATCATCTGCAGAAGTATGCCAACAAACTGGATTATTCCATAAAAATGAAGCAGTATTTTGATCATTACCTCAAGGGGATGACGGCTCCTGAATGGATCAAAAAGGGTATTCCTTATCGAGGCAAGTAAACTGAAGATATACAAATTAGAGGAGAGTCATATGAGAAAGCTAAAACTCCTATCAGTCCCATTTTTGTTTCTTTTATTTTGTCGGTTCGCCTCTGCCGAAGTAACCACTCCTGAGCAGTTTCTGGGATTCAAGGTCGGAGCAGATAGAAAACTTGCTGATATGCACCAGATCATTGAATACTTTCAAATCTTGGACCGAGAAAGTGACAGGATTCTGGTTCAAGAGGTGGGTAAGACCACGATGGGAAATCCCTTTATCGTAGCCCTCATTACCTCTGCGGACAACCATAAAGACCTGGATAAGTTCCAGAAGTATCAGCAGCTGTTGGCTGATCCACGGAAAATATCAGATCAGGAGGCCCAAGAGATCATATCCCAGGGAAAAGCCGTGGTGATGGTCAACTGTTCGATCCATGCCTCAGAGATTGGAGCCTCTCAGATGTCCATGGAATTGGCCTATGAATTAGCCACAGCAGATGATGCACTTACCAAGGAAATTTTGGATAACGTCATTTTTCTTTTGACTCCCATGCACAACCCGGACGGGATACAGATGGTAGCGGATTGGTATGAGGAACATCTTGGCACCAAGTATGAAGGAAGCTACATGCCTTGGCTTTATCATAAATACGTCGGCCATGATAACAACAGGGACTGGTACATGTTTACCCAGGTGGAATCACGTCTTACCCTAAAGGTGCACAATGCCTGGCATCCCCAGGTCATCGTGGACATGCACCAGATGGGGAGCAACGGAGCCAGGCTCTTTGTACCTCCGTATGTGGATCCCTACGAGCCCAATATTGATCCGATACTCCGCCAGCAGGTTGCCATGATGGGGACATTCATTGCCACTGAGTTAACTTCTCAGGGTAAAGGGGGCGTTGCCCACAGCATCATATTCGATGCTTGGACTCCAGCCAGGGCTTATCATCATTATCACGGCGGGATTAGAATATTGACCGAGGCTGCGAGCGTACGTATTGCTACGCCGATTACAGTCAAATTTGAAAATTTGTCGCCTTCAGTAAGAGAAGTATCGGTGAGTATGCCCCTCCCCTGGAAAGGTGGCCAATGGACACTCAAGGATATTGTGGATTATGACCTTGCAGCGGCAAAAGCAGCGCTGACGAATGCTGCCCGGCTTAGGGAGAATTGGCTACAGAATTTTTACAGAATCCACAAGAAAGCTGTTACCCGGACAGCGCCTCCGTATGCTTTTATAATACCTGCCGAGCAGAGGGACTTGTCTACAACTATCAAGATGTTGAATGTTTTAAATCTGGGAGGTGTGGAAGTTTTCAGAGCGAACACACCTTTTGTTGTGGAGGAGCATGAATATCCGGCTGGCTCTTATATCATCTATATGGCACAGCCTTATGGAGGTTTTGCCAAGGCTTTGCTCGAGAGGCAACAGTACCCTGAAATTCGAGAAACTCCCGGTGGCCCTTTAAAGACTCCTTATGATGTCGTAGCCCATACCCTTCCACTTCTGATGGGAGTGGATGTTGTTCAGGCCGAGAAGTCCTTTGAGGCTGATGCTGAACTTCTGGAAAAAATCGAAAAGCCGAAAGGAAAAATTTCTTCGGTGGATAGTGCCTATAGCTATGCTTGGGGCCACGCAACCAACGATGATCTTGTTGCTCTGAACAGATTGATGGGAAAGGGCTACTCGACCTTCTGGAGCGCTGAGAAGTTTGAATCGAATGGAAAAACATATCCTGAAGGAACGATGATCGTGGAGAACCGAGCGGGCTTGATGGAGGATCTCGAGTCAATAGCGGAAGAGCTCTGGGTCCACTTCGATGGACTTTGGGCAAAGCCTTTAGTGCAGGCTTATGCCTTGAAGAATCCCCGAGTTGGCCTGTATAAAAGCTGGTCAGCTTCAATGGACGAGGGCTGGACGAGATGGGTTCTCGAGCAGTATGAGGTTCCATACAAGAGTGTTATTGACAAGGAAATCAGGCAAGGAAGTCTCAATGAGCTGTTCGATGTCATCATCCTTCCGGACCTGAGAGAGAACCTTATTATAAAAGGTATGTCTGAGACCTCTGTCCCTCCTGAATATGCAGGGGGAATCGGAGAAGTGGGAGTGAATAACCTCATCGAGTTTGTAACCAACGGCGGTACGGTGATCACATTGAACGGATCGGCAGATTTCGCCATAAAGCATTTTCGTCTCGGCGTTGAGAACAGCGTTAGCAGTTTGAGCAGAAAGGAATTTTTCATCCCTGGTTCGATTCTCAGTGTCTTGAACGATACATCCCATCCGGTCGCTTATGGCTATGAAAGAGATGCAGCGCTCTTTTTCAGAAGAAGCCCTGCTTTTATTGTCCATGAAGGGACTGCTGTGGTCAGATATCCGACTCAAACCTTTCTCAGCGGGTGGACGACTGGAGACGAACACCTGGTAAACAAAGGTGCTATTGTTGATGTACCCTACGGGAAAGGGAGGGTCATTCTAATAGGTTTTCCCGCACTCTACAGGGGACAATCCCACGGCACTTTTCGTTACCTATTCAATGCGATCTATTATGGATCATCCGAGCTGATGGGGAATTAAAATTTAGATAAGAGTGGATATCTCATCTGGCGTTCTCATGGTCCTTTTGATGTTGAAAAGGCAAATAATTTATTTATATTAAAAAAAATATATTTGAATATAGTTAAATCTATTAAGATGTAATTAATATCAATAAAATAGAAAAATTTTATTTTTTGGTTTCTCCAGCTTTTAAAATTAGTAAGCCAAAGAGGCCCTATCCTCTTGCACTCATTAATCGCCTCTTCTTTCAAAAATAATCTCGGAATCTGCTATAATATTTTGTTTGCTAGGAAAAAAGACTATCTGACGAGAGTGATACCATGATTCATACAAGATCTTTTATGCGTTCAGCTCTTCTGTTGTTGTTGCTGGCAATTCTGATGACGACAGCGACTCCTCAGAAGCAAGAAAAGTTCACGCTCAGGCTCTTGAATGAGATTGAAGAGAGGGGCAGCGAGGATTCCTTCACAGCATGGATTTATTTCCGGGATAAGGGCCCTGGAGTCCTCGAGGCGCTGGAAAAGATGAAGATATCTTTGAACCAAAAATCAGTGGAAAGGCGGCTCCGGCATGGTTTCGATGTCCTGGTGGATGAGCATGATTTACCTGTCTACGAACCGTATGTCGAAGTCGTAAAACAATCTGTCATAAAAATCAGACACATTTCCCGCTGGCTGAATGCTATTTCCGTCGAAGCCAGAGGTCTGGAACTGGAAAAAGTTGCAAAACTTCACTTTGTCCATAGGCTGGATAGAGTTTTGACCTTTACATACCGTGATCCTGCTCCGGGAGTTCGAATTGAGCCAGAGGAAATGCCTGCTGAGGCCAAAGCGCATGTTTTGGATTACGGCCTTTCCTTCGATCAAAACAGCCAGCTCAATGTCCCGCTCTTGCATGACATGGGCTACAGTGGGAAAGGGATACTCATCTGTATGCTCGATTCTGGCTTCAACAATCTTACTCATGAGGCTTTGGATCATCTCGATATAGGTGCTACCTGGGATTTTGTCAACGGAGATGCCGATGTCTACGACCAAGAAGGACAGATGGGAAACGGTAATCACGGCACTCACACTTTGAGCGTTATCGCGGGCTTTGAGCAGGGGGAGTTGATAGGACCGGCCTATGGAGCTAGTTTCCTTCTGGGAAAAACGGAGAACAACGAATGGGAGCGTCATATCGAGGAAGATCACTGGATTGCAGGAGCCGAATGGGCCGATTCTCTCGGTGCGGACATCATCAGCAGTTCCTTGGGTTATCGAGATCAATTTACCCATGGAGACGTTGATTACACTTGGCAGCATCTGGATGGAAAGAGCACGATTGTAGCAAGGGGAGCAAACATCGCTGTGGATCGAGGCATCCTGATTGTCAACAGCGCTGGAAATGAAGGCTTATCTGTACCTCCTGAAAATACATTGGTTTCACCATCGGATAGCCCTCGAGTTTTGGCTGCAGGAGCCATCGATTCCAAAGGAGACAGGGTGAATTTTTCTTCTACAGGTCCCACGGCAGATGGACGGATCAAACCCGATGTCATGGCCAGGGGCGCGGCCGTTTATTCGGCAGATCCTGGTAATCCTGTCGAGTACGATCTTGTCGATGGGACTTCATTTTCCTGTCCCTTGACGGCAGGTGTGGCTGCCTTGATTCTTGAAATAAATCCGACGTGGACCAATGATGATGTGATGGAGACAATGAAATTGACAGCCAGCCGTTCTGACTCCCCTGATAATCGTTATGGCTGGGGGATCCTTGATGCCTATAAGGCAGCTTTTTATCCCCTGAAAAGCCTCCATGCGCCCAGAGACTTCGCTGTTAAAAGGCTGGAAAACAACTATGGATTCTTTATTCAATATGTCGATCAGCTTTCATGGACATCCGATCCCAGAAATGGAAACGATGTGAAATCCTATCGGATATATGCGAAAAATTTGCAAGGACAGGATCGGCCGTTTGAGTTGGTAGACGAAGTTGACAGTCAGACCTTTGGCCTTTTCCGGCGAGCATTGCTGAGTGATGAGACTTTCCTTTACAAGATCACATCTGTGAGCCATACGGGAGAGGAAAGCGATCCGGATTATGCAAGACTGTAATCAGAAGATAGAGCAATGGAAAGAAGCAAGGAAGGATTAGGTTGAAAAAAACATGGGTTCTCATTTTATTTGTTGTGTTATTGGTACGATTCAATTTTGCAGGCGACATCATCCTGGGAGTTCACTCCGGTTACCGCCAGCTTAAAGACCCTGGCCTGAAGGATATCTATGGGAATGGACTCATCATCAATCCATACGTGAGTTATTTTCCCTTATCGAATTATGGTCTGGAGCTAGCCTATGAAGGAGGCTACAAGAAAGATGCTCCGATCGGCCTCTTTCAAGAAGACAGCACTTTGAGCGTCTCTGGTTTTCAGTTGTGTGGAGTGCTCCGTTATCCCATTTGGAATTCAATTTCCTATCTCAAGTGTGGAATCGGTTATTTTTCTTATAGGCAGGATATCCAGAGCGAGTTCACCCGGCTCAAGGTGGATCATCACAAATGGACAACGATTTTAGGCGGCGGGATTCGTTTAGATATGTATAAAGGATTGTTCTTCGCAGCGGAAGTAAAGTATATTCCTCTTAAAGTGCAGCCCTTCGATATTCCTGTCGATCTGGGGGGATGGCGTCTTCTCGTGGGCATAGGCCTTCGAGTGTCACTATAACTCAGTTATCCACAACATCCAATTTATGCAAACTTATCAAAATATATCCGCTCCATAGGAATACCTTTTTCCTTAACCATCTCAAGGCAGGATTCCACCATCTCGGGATTCCCACAAATATAGACATCCATATTCGCTCTCTCTGGCACATATTTTTCTATAAGAGCAGTAACCCGCCCCCTTTCTCCCCTCCATGCTGAATCCTCCTCTGCCCTGGATAATGTGGGAATATATCTGAATTCCGGCAATTGATTCTCCAGATCCTTGAGTTCTTCCACGCAGTACAGATCCTCTTCGGTCCTGGTTCCAAAAAAGAGGATGGTTTTTTTCCGGATTTTTTTTCTGTGCAAGTGACGGAGAATCGACATGATGGGCGCAAGCCCTGTCCCTGTCGCAATCATTAAAATATCTCTGTCTGAGTCACGGTAATAAAAATCTCCAAAAGGACCTCGTATGGTTATCTCATCCCCTTTCCTGAGGAAGTCATGGATATATGTAGAAACGACTCCTTTTTCGACAAGACCGACATACAGTTCAATTTCCTCATGATCATCCGGAGAGGAAGCGATCGAAAAGGCCCTGTATTCAGGCCCCTTCGATAATTTGTACTTAGGAACCTCGAGCTGGATGTACTGTCCTGGCTTGAATGTAATCCCTTCATCCGGAGAAAGGATCTCAAGGATGAGATTTTTGATGTACGGAGTTAAGTTGGAGATGCTTACCACTCTGACATTGAATTCCTTGATCAAAAAAAGATCTTCTAGAATTTCTATTCGAATGTCGTTTCGCACCTTAACTTGGCAAGAGAGACGCACATGTTCTCCAAGCTCTCGGACCGAAAGGTATGGAGTTTCTGTGGGAAGAACAGGTCCACCGCCTTCGAGAACCTTCACTTTACAATAGGCGCAGGTGCCTTTGCCCCCGCATGCGGATGGGATGAAGATCCCTTCCTCCTGTAGGCTGAAAAGAAGAGGGCTTCCGCCTTTTACAACAATGCTTTTTTCTTGATTGATCGTTATCTGACATTCACCATAGTCTGCGATAAAGACGTCAGCAAGTTCGAGGAGAAGTGCGAGAAGTGCACCTATTCCGCTGATGACAAGTACGGTGATGATCAACTGAGACATGACTTTTCTTTATCTGAGTTCATTTCACTGTACGCGGATCATTCCGCTGAAGGCCAGAAAGGCCAGTGCCAGCAAACCAGTTATGAGTAGAGTGATAGCTGGTCCCTCCAACCCTTGGGGAAGCTTGGATGTTTTTTGAAGCTTTTCTCGGATAGCGCTTATGGAAATAATCGCCACCATCCAACCGATCCCACTTCCGGCCCCATAGGCAAGCGATTGCACGAAAGCGTACTTTCGGATCACCATAAAGAGTGAAGCCCCAAAAATAGCACAGTTGACGGTAATCAGAGGGAGGAAGATTCCCAATACATAATAGAGCGTGGGGAAAAATCGCTCAACAGTCATTTCAACCAGTTGAACGAAGGCAGCGATCACTATGATAAACACGATGAAGCGAAAGTGCTCGAGCCCCAACGGGAGCAAAATTTTATAATAGACCAGATTATTTAGGGCAGTCGTGGATGTCATGACGAACACAACGGCTACGCCCATCCCTAAAGCCGATTTTTTTTCTCTTGAAATAGACAAAAAAGGACACAGTCCGAGGAAGTTGGTCAACAGGATATTGTTTGTGAAAATCGCTGCAAAAAAAAGCGTCAATGGGTCGATCTGACTCATCGGCTTACCCTACCTTTCCTCCCCGCCTGGCTGCGGACGGAAGTATTTCATGATCCAGACCAAGATGCCCAAGGTGAAAAAAGCCCCAGGTGCTGTGATCATGATCGTCCATTGGACAAAACCCTCCGGCATGATTGAGAATCCGAGAAGGGTTCCAAATCCTAACGGCTCCCTGACAAATGCAATCGCAATGAGGACCAGCGAATAGCCCAGGCTCATTCCCAATCCATCCAAAAACGAGGACATAGGTGGATTGTGTCGGGCGAAGGCTTCGGCACGTCCCATGATGATGCAATTTGTGATGATCAGCGCTACATAAGGCCCGAGAGCTTCGCTTATATCAGGAAGGTAGGCCTTGATCATGATGTCCACAATGATGACGTAAGAGGCGATTATCAATGTTTGGACCATCATCCGGATGCGCATCGGCGTGTATTTCCTCAAAAGAGAGACCGTTAAAGAGGACATGCAGACCGTAAAGATCAGCCCCGCGTCCATCACAAGGGTGTTCACCATCAAGTTGGTCACGGCCAGGGTGGAGCATATGCCGAGGATCTGCCTGAGCACAGGATTGTCCTTCCACAAGCCGGTTAGAAAGATTTCCTTCTTGGATGGAGGATTCGGCATCTATTCCTTTCCTTTGACCGAAGTCCAGAGTTCCCTCAGAAAATAATCCAACTCCTGATTCAAAAAGGCCTCTACTGCAGAACTTGTGTTTGTCGCTCCTGTGATGGCGTCCAGTTCATTGGGAGCTTTTGCTGTGCCTTCAGGTTTCAAATAGAAGATGTTTCGGTCTCCTTCTATGGGATGTAAAGGCAAATCCTTGAATTGTTCGGCAAACCAATCCTCGGTGATCCTCCCGCCCAGACCAGGCGTTTCGCTGTGTTTATAGAAAGCGATCCCGAGTATTTTCTTCCCCTCAGGATTGACACCCACCATGCCTTGAATCGGTCCCCAAAAACCTGGGCCTCCCACAGGAAAAGCATATCCTGCAATGCTTTGTCCATCCTCCTCATACCCCACATACAATGTGGATTCTCGGACTTCGATATTTCTTACACGCATCTTGTAAAGCTGCATAAGATCTTCGTCCGAGATCCCCTTTCCGACCGGAATCCCCAGAACTTTGAGGACGATCCGCTGCAGCTTTATGGCCTGGTTAAACTCGATTTTTCTTTGGCTGAGAAACTTGACCGCACTGACCAAAGATGCGAAAAACAATGTGATCAGAAACATATAAACAACGGATAGCACCTGCTTTTTCATGTTTTAGTTTTCTTTCTTGCCTGAACCTGACGCACGGTTTGGTCCAGAATCGGAACAAAAGCATTCAAGATGAGTACGGAGAACATGATGCCTTCGGAGAAATTGGAAAAACCACGCAGAACCACGACCAGTATTCCTATCATTCCCCCATAGATCCATTGGCCGGCCTTGGTTTTTGATCCGCTAACCGGTTCGGTAACCACAAAAAAAGCCCCGAACAGAAAGGATCCAGCCACAAGTGTTGAGAGAGGATTGGGAATCTGGTTAAATCCTGCTATGCTGAGGATCCCGCTGCTCAGGCCCCCGCCAAGGAGGCAGGATATAACAAGTCTCCATGAGGCCGCTTTTTTAACCACGATGAACAGCCCTCCAAGCAGGATCAAGAGTGCTGAAGTCTCACCTAAAGAGCCTGAAGTGCGGCCCAAGAGGAGGTCTTGCCAGGAGAAAGGATCCCCTTGACGGAGTTTGAACAGGGGAGTCGCCGTTGTCAAAGTATCCAGGGAAGCCGACCAATGCGCTATCCCTCCAAGTGCTCCCCTGAAGGGTTCCACCCATCTATTTGTCATATGGATGGGGAAGGTGATGTAGATGAAGCAGCGGCCCACCATAGCGGGATTAAAGATGTTATGTCCAAATCCTCCGAAAACCATCTTGCCTAGAGCAACTCCCACGATGATTCCTACAACGGCCATCCAGAAAGGGATAGTGGGAGGGAGTGAAAGAGTAAAAATCAAAATGGTGACAAAAACCGCAGAGGTTATTGGCTTTCCTTGGGGAAAGGTGAATAAGGCCTCGGTGATGATACCGCAGATAAATACCACTCCGGTTAGCACGAGCGATCTCCAACCAAAGAGGTAAATAGAGACAATCAAAAGAGGCATCAGCGCATAGCAAACCCAAAGCATCGGTTTTTGCAAGAGCAGCAGTTTTCTCGGAAAATGAGCTCTTACTGAAGACATGCTTTTAAGATCAAAAGTTCTTACGGAAATACAGAAAAATTGAGATGGATTTCACCAGGCACCTTTTTCATCAAAAACTAAAGGTACCGGAAGGTATAGGTCTTGTCAAATAGGTTTATTGGTAAGGCTAGATCCTCAATGTCGCTAAGGATATGCCTGATGAACCCTCTTTCTGGATAGTTAAACACACATAATGAAAGAGAGCCCTGTGTTTTTCTACTGTTTCTTGATGATGTTTTTTGCCTCAAGATATTGGATAACGATATCTGCGCTTTCTTCTAGATCGAGCTCATTCGTGTCGATGACGAGTTCGGGGTTGAGAGGCTCTTCGTAGGGAGCATCGATTCCGGTGAATTCCTTGATCTCACCGGCGCGGGCTCTTTTATAAAGCCCCTTTGGGTCTCTTCTCTCGGCCTCTTCCAGCGAGACTTTCACGAAAACTTCGATGAATTCGCCCTCTTTAAGAAGATGGCGATTTCTGTCGCGGTCTTTACGGTAAGGGGAGATGAAGGCAGTCATCGTCACGAGACCGGCATCAGCAAACAGCTTTGCGACTTCTCCGATCCGGCGGATGTTCTCCTCTCGATCCTCAGGGGAGAATCCCAAATTCTTGTTCAAACCATGTCGGATATTGTCGCCGTCCAGAACAAAACTGAGGTGCCCGCGTCGCAATAACTGTTCCTCGATGGCATGGGCGAGTGTGGATTTTCCGGAACTCGGAAGTCCGGTAAACCAGATGACCACACCTTTTTGGTCGAGGAGTTTTTCCCTATCCTGTTTATTTAGTGCTCCTTCGTACCAGGTTATATTGGTTGCTTTTTGGGTTGTCATTCGTCCTTCTCCTTAGAAAATAAAAAAGAATCAGTATGTGTTCAAATTCTTGTAATAATCCATCAGGATTTGGGCAACTTCTGGCCGGCTGAATTCCTTGGGAGGCATCTGTCCCCCGGCCAGCATTTTTCGAAGCTGTGTTCCACTGATCAGCACCCGGTCTTCCTTATTGTGAGGACACGTCTTCATCGAAGCCATGCCGTCGCATTTGTAGCACCAGAAGGTCCAGTCGATTTTCAGTGGCTCTAAATGCAGCTCTCCCTCGCTAATCTCATCAAAAATATCTTGGGCATCAAAAGGCCCGTAGTAGTTCCCGACGCCGGCGTGGTCACGGCCTACGATCAGATGGCTGCAGCCGTAGTTCTGGCGGAATATGGCATGCAGGATGGCTTCTCGCGGTCCACCATAGCGCATCTCCATAGGATAGACCTTGAGGACCACCCGGTCTTTGGGATAGTAGTTTTCCATCAAGACTTCGTAGCATTTCATCCGGATGCTGGCTGGTATATCGTCGGCTTTAAGTTTTCCCACCAGAGGGTGAATCAGAATACCATCACTTACCTCCAGGGCAATCTTGGTACAGTATTCGTGGCTGCGATGGATGGGATTTCTGGTCTGGAAGCCAGCCACCGTGCGCCAACCGAGTTCGGTAAAAATGTGCCGTGTATCTTCTGGTCGCCCGTAATAGTCGCCGAATTGTTCAGGATAGGACCCTTCACTGAAAGCCTTGACCCGACCCGCGAGTAGGACCTCCTTCTGAGCGTAGACCTTTGCCACTCCCGGATGGGCCTCATCATCGGTTCGGAAAACACTCTTAACCTCTTGGACCTTGTCATAGGTGAATTTTTCTTCAACCTTCATGCTGCCCATCAGCTCGCCGCTTTCCTCATCCACAAGCGCGACCTCTGAATCGATGGCCAGAGAATCGGCTTGATCCTTAGAGACAGAAAGCGTTATGGGTATCGGCCAGAGTGTTCCGTCCGCCCTGTGCATATTCTCTACAACACCTGAATAGTCGTCCCTTCCCATAAAGCCTTCGAGCGGGCTGAAAGCTCCAATAGCCATCATGATCAAATCCGATGTCTCACGCGAGGTAAGCTGTACAGATGGAAAAGACCGTGCTTTTTCCTTCTCCTTTTCTAGCTCATCTCCTTGCAAAAGCAGGGGCTTAAGTTTCCCGCCATGGGGCGGCACAAGTTCCAACGACATATGATCCTCCAATTATGAAATTTATAAGGGAGTCAGGTTGAAGATTAAGCGTCCTGACCCACTATCATTCAGCACAAAAAATACTTTCTTCAAAATGTTTAAGATCTAAAGGTATCCTAAAGACTTCAAGCGCTTTCGGATGGCTTCGATTTCTTCTTTGCTCAGGCTGGCATCTTCGATTTTTTTTAAAAATTCTGCCTCGCTTTTTGTAGAAACCAAATCGCGCAGGACATAGACAATAAAGTCTGTGACCGAGTTAAATCCGCTTCCTGCAACGATTTTTGCGATGCGGTTATACAGCGGTCCAGGGATTTTGATGGTCACTTTGCTGTCAGTCGCTCTTTTTTTTGTAACACTCATATGACACTCCTATAGGAGTGCTATAGTACTGAATTCATTTTCGTATGTCAAGGGAAAATTTTAAGGGCTCTGTCTGTATGTCCTATCCAAGAATGTTCATGTTTTTGGATGATATAGATTTTGGGAGGGTGTCCGCCAAAAATGACAGAGAGGCAGAGATCACTCGAGTCTGACAATATTGACGATTCTGACTCTGGATACGAGCATTTGACCTTCTGTGGGTTGCTGATGAATTTTTTTAACTACCTCCATTCCTGAGACCACTTTTCCAAAAGCTGCAAAGCCTTGTCCGTCTGGATTTCGCCTGCCTCCATAATCTAATTCCGGCTGGTCTCCGACGCAAATGAAAAATTCTGAAGAAGCTGTTCCAGGATCTAATCTCGCCATGGAGATCACTCCATCTTTATGGAGTATTCCCGTCTTATCCGTGGTTTCATGTTTGATAGGAGGCAGCAGGTCCTCTCCTTTTGTAAAGCTCAGCCCTCCTTGGATGACTTCGATTTTAATCCTATCATTGGGTTGATTATCCATTCGTACGACCCTGTAAAAACTAGCATCCTTGAAGAGATTCCGGTCCACATAGCTCAAAAAATTGGAGGCTGTAATCGGGGACTTCATCTCATAAATTTCAACCTCGATGCTACCGAATTCGGTCTTGAGGACGACATGGGGATTCTCTCCACTCGCACCTAAGATGAGTGTGCTTAAAAACAGAACAAAAACAATTGTCTGCCGTAAATATCTCATCCTATCCTCCCTGTATTATTAATCCGCATCTCGGCATATTTCCGGATTGAACGTAGCACAGCCTCCTTACTCTGTCAATGCAAATGGATTTCGGGAGCATCTCTATTTCCGTGATACCGAAAGGCTCTCTATCAGCTTTTGGGAATGGTTTTGCTCAAGTGAAGATTTTTAACGCCTTTCCTTTGCCGCCCTTCTCGGCGGCGCTGAACTCCGCACCTAGACACCCCTCTCTTCTCCTTTATCCTCTGTTCCCGTGCTTGCCCAAAACTCGTATTCCCTGGCAAACTCGTGCTCAATACAACATCGCCGTCTGACTGAATCAGATACCCTCGAAGAACAGCAGGAATGCCCAAATCTTCAATAATCGCTTCAACCAACCCCAAAAGCCACATTTATTACGGAAATAGAGATGCTTAGATGAATTTCCAGTGCTTTGATTTTTCGTTAAACGTGAATTATGATGAAAAAGAAGCCTCTTATCCAAATCATGATGCGGCTAATTGACTCAGGAGGGAAACCATGAGAACCATTCGTATGGAAGACATGAATTGGCCCGACATAAAAAAGGCGTTGAAGGAAGGATTCACAACGGCAGTTGTGGGTGTTGGGTCGACCGAACAGCATGGTCCCCATCTTCCGACCAAGACCGACACATTGATTGGAGACTTAATTGCTCATAGAGTGGCGCTGAAGATTGGTAACGCCCTACAGGCAAAGACAATCTGTGTGGGCTGCTCAGAGCATCATCTGGCCTTTCCAGGAACCATATCGCACGAAGCGTCGACCTTAAAAGCCATCATCAGCGATTACACGAAAAGCCTCATAAGACACGGATTTGATACAATCATTTATCTGCCAAGTCATGGAGGAAATTTTGCTCCTGTGAGCGAGGCCATTGAAGAACAACAGAAAAGATTCCCAGAACAGAAGGTCATTGGTTACACCGATCTTATGGCCTTCATGAACTGTTTGTTGGAAATCTCCGCTGAATTTGGAATCACCAAGGAGGAAGCTGGTGCCCATGCTGGCGAGAATGAGACTTCGTTTATTCTGGCCTTTGCAGAAGAATTGGTAAGGAAAGACAGATTTTCTCCTGGTTATCTCGGATCATTGGGTGAGAGAGAGGTCAAGATCATCATGGAGAAGGGGATGCCTGCTCTAACAGAGAATGGAGTCCTAGGAGATCCGACCAAGGCCTCAGCCGAGAGGGGAGAAATCTATCTAGAAAAGATTGTTGCTTACCTGGTCGAGGAAATTAAAAAACAGTTGTAGAACTTGCCGCCGAGTTCTTTTCACCAATTGTTTTTATCGCAATTTCAGCAGCAATTTTTATGACATTTCTGGGGGAATTCAATTTTGCCGCCTTTTCCAGGAAGGGAAGCTGCGAACGATCCCCGCACTTGCCTATAGACCTCAATGCCTCTGCCTGGGAAAGGTAACTGTCATCCTTCTCAAAACGCTCCCTAAAGAACGGAACGAGCTCGGGATATCCGTAATCCCCGAGATTTTGTAATGCCACAGCCCTGACTTTTGAATCTGCATCCTCACATTTTTCTTTGAAGAGATCGATATCTTCTTCCCTTTTGAATTTTCCCAATGTTATGACTGCATTCTGTCTCACGGCCCAGAAATCATCGCTCCGAGCACTTTTGACTAGGCCTGCAAGGGCTCGAGAGTCGTGTGCGTGTTCGATCAGCTCTGTTGCCGCCCATCCTCTCCCGATCACATCATCGTTTTCGAGTTGATACAGAAGCTCGTCCAAGCTTTTGTCAAAGGTCCACTCCTTCAAAAGGTTATTTCCTTCGTCGAACCTCACCATAACAGGCTTTTCTTCCACTGCGAATTCGAAGACCTGCTCCTTCTTATCGATCCATACTTTTTCTGATGTCTTTCCCTTTTCTGTATGGATTGCAATAATCACTGGGAGCTTATAGATAGGAATGCCTCTGGAAGTATCCTGAACTTGGCAGACCTTCATTTTGACTTTTCGGCTCTTTTCATCCCATTGGTAACCGATATCGAAGACAGGATGTCCGGGCATGAAAATGTACTGTTCGAAAAACCAATCCATATTCTGTCCCGTAGCTTCCTTTACGGCGACCATGAAATCATGGGTATCCACAGCCTGAAATTCATGCTTGTGCAGAAAATGTTTCAGCGTCCGAAAGAAGGGTTTGTCTCCCAAGATGAAACGCAGCATGTGCAAAACCGCTGCTCCTTTGGGATAGGTGTGGCTGTCAAAATTCTGTTGAGGGCGGTCGTAACGGTCAAAAACAATCGGACGCATGTACCGTGTGTGTGCTTC
>Ga0209427_10000117_pt1 | contig 72118 bp, 64 predicted proteins | sample DeeMarSWOR136_30_FD_187465 | JGI IMG/M metagenome (GOLD analysis project Ga0209427, IMG submission 187465) | Marine sediment microbial communities from White Oak River estuary, North Carolina - WOR-1-36_30 (SPAdes) (version 2) | ecosystem: Environmental > Aquatic > Marine > Intertidal zone >... | reverse complement strand
GATAGGTGCATTTGGCGAGTCGGAAGACCGAGAAAAATCGTTCGGGGCCCCAGAGGTCTAAATTACCCCCCTGGTTGCCCTAATTTGGCCCTCTGCCCAGACGATTTTTCTCTGCAGACAACGGCAAGGCCCTTACCTGCAGCGGCCGCCTACTCATTAACCGGATGTAGCAAAAATATAAGATTTTTTGGAATTTGGTTGCATTATTGCGCATTTGGTGTCATAATACTGCATATAAATATAGGAGCAGCTCTATGCAGCTAATGTCAATAGAAGATTTGGCGGTCTATCTTGGCGACTCAAAACGCACGATTTACAAATACATCGCAAGTGGTGATTGCCCGCCATATATTCGTATAAGCGCAAAGAACATTAAGTTTGACCGCGCTGACGTTGATGCCTGGCTGGAATCCAAGAAAGTAATACCCAAACCTACCCGAACTCGTTTGCAGGCAAGGGCTCTGCCCTGGACGCCTCGTGCAAAGCGGGTACTGAAAGTGGCTCGACAAGCAGCAGGACAACACAAGCTGGATAGTCCCGGAGCGGAGCACCTACTCTTAGCCATTGTAGAAGTCAGAGAATGTATGGGCGCAGGTATACTCAGGAACCTCGGGGTTGGAAAGGTGAAGGTTCGAGAATTGTATGAGCGTTTGTGCGAGGATGCGAAGGCCGAAGTCAAATCGAAAGCAACGGGTGACAAGTCAACCGTGACAGACGATGTGGACAATGTCATCCGCTGTGCCCATGAGGAGGCCGTTCGGTTAGGACATGACTATCTCGGCGCCGAGCACTTGCTGGCTGGCATATTGCTCGTTGGCGACGGGTTGGGCCACCGAATTCTGACTGAGCTCGGTGTCACCCTCGACAGCGTACGGAGCGAGACCGCAAAGCTGGTAGTATGCCGCCCGTGTGGAGACAACAACGTATCGGACCAGCCAGGCAATGAAGAATAAAATACATTCCAAAATACAGGGAAAGGAATGAAAAATGGTAACGAATGTTTTGTTGTTAGCGCAACACGGCATAAACAGCTTCAGGAGCTGGAGCTTAGGAGGGCTTCTGCTCTTCGGTGCTGGTGTGGCTTTAGTAGCTCTTGTTATTATTTGCATCTACAGGGCAGCGGAGTATTTCGGCAGCGCTTCAAAAGAGCAGAAGCTGCTGCGCATCGAAATGGGCAAGCCGGCTGAGGAAGTCCGTCAGTTGCGGCAGGAGTTGAAAGACAGCAAACATAACGATTCTCCATCGCAGACCGGATGATGTTTCTTGTATGCATAACTCTGTACTTGAACAAGTATGAGAAAGGTTGAAAATGATAGAGCATGTTTTACCTTTTACCGCCGCTGCAAGTGTAATTGAGATGCTTCTTATGCTTTTTGGTTTGGGCATCACTATTTTCCTGGTTGTTGCGCTTGTTGGATATATTCTGCGCAGCAACAAAGAGAGGCGAAGACTGCGTCTTGAAGTTGGCAAGCTTGCTGATGAGCTTGAGCGGATACGCAAGCAAGTGAAAGATGCCGAAAAAGGCAATCCTTCATCTGCATCGAAGTGACATCTTTTTTGCGACTGCAATTCGGTCGTGGCCGTGGAAGTCTGGCTCGATTCTGACTTCGGCAAAAACGCCGGCTTTTTCGAGCAGTTCTCTAATTGCTCGCCCTTGCGCATAACCTATTTCCAGGATCAATGCAGCATTGCCCTTGAGAAACTGATTCGCTTTTTCAACAATTCTCCGGTAAACATCCAGGCCGTCAGCTCCTGCGAGCAAGGCTGACTTTGGCTCATAGTCCTTTACAGTTTTGTCAAGGGCTTCGTATTCGGCTGCACTCACATAAGGCGGATTACACACAATCAAATCAAACTTGCTCACATCCAGCTGGGGCACAATAGGCTCAAATAGATCTCCATGCAGAAGCTCAATTCTGTCCTTTAGCTGGTGCCTTTCAATGTTCTGGGCTGCAACATTGAGGGCCGCATCGGCGATATCCGTGGCGATGATCCGGGCGTGGGGAACATTCTTGGCAATGGCGACAGCGACGCAGCCACAGCCGGTGCAGAGGTCGCAAACGAATTGCGTGCCGGTTCGTTCCCGCAAGAACTCGATAGCTCTTTCGACGAGCAACTCGGTCTCCGGCCGAGGGATGAGGCAATCACGCGTGACCTTTAGCTCCAGGGAATAGAATTCGGTTTTGCCGGTGATGTACGCGATGGGTTCGTTTTGGCCGGCCCGTTCTACCAGCTCGTGCAGCCGGTCCAATTGCTGTTTGTCGACAGATTTGTCGAATTGCGTGTACAATTCGATTCGCTTCATTGCCAGGACGTGGCTGAGCAGAAGTTCGGCGCTCAGGCGGGGCGAATCGATACCCTTTTGGGTAAAGTGTTCGGTAATCCAGTTTAGGAGCTTTTGTATCGTCCAGGTCTGCATGGGCAGATTATAGCTGGCACAAAGAAAAGTGAGGAATAAAAAGGAGTCGCAGAGAGTGCTCGTAGCTTGAAATTGGGTTTGATTGGGTCTGTATTGGGTTTGAATTGGATCTATCCCCCAAAGGGGTAGTTCTCGTAAGGCTATGTGGTAAAGAAGGTTGCGTTCGTCTTGGCCTCTTCGGAGATTGGGTTTGTTTGGGTTTGAATTGGATTTACTCCCGCTTCGCGGGTGATTTTCGTAATTCCTTGTCGGACAAATGGTTGGGTTCATTTGGGGTTTTGGGAGATTGGCTTTGTTTTGCATAAAAGGGCCGATTTGTAGAGGATTCTCGACAAATGTAGAGGGGGTGCCGAGGGCACAATGATTATTGATTATTGATAAATGACTATTTGTTGTTGGTAACTGGCTATTGAACATATAGGAACCACTATTTTGAAATGATGGTTTTTGCGTGCCCTTCGATTACACTCAGGACTCCGCCGTGCGGTTCTCCGCTATATCCGGCGCCTGCTGGCGTGTCATGTTTACCTTCTGGTAAACATACACGCATTTTAACGTAATTTCGAAGAAAAGTCAACAAAAAAGGGCAAAAAAATCAGTCACAGAGGGCATTTCGTCGCACGTCGCTCGTGATCCGTCGCTCGAAATCGTATCTCGGCATTTGAGGCCGGTAAAGCCAGCTTTTTATGGTGGACGTGTGGGGGCTGGGTTGGTAAATTGGGGGTTTAAAGGACGCAGCTATCCGGGAGACGTACCAGATGAATGAATCCGGCAGGTCTATTTTGAGTTGCCGGGGCGTTTGGATTAATAGCTGAGTGGCCATACTTTGAGAAAGAAAATGTAGCCCCTGTGGGGCAGGCGGACACCTTTGATTATTGTGGGGTTTTGGGTAGCGTATGGTTTGAAAAGGCAATGCTTGGAGACACACTTTTATCTTGTAAGAAATTGAAGAAATCTTGACAATCGACTATATTGATTTGAGTTCGTAGTAGTAAGGAAAAGGATTCTCACTTGGCTGAGGTGGATTTAGTATGTTTGAGAAGTTCACAGACCGAGCACGAGTGGTTATGGCGGGGGCTGCCCAGGAGGCGCGACGATTTAACAACGAGTATATAGGCACCGAACATCTTCTTCTCGGGTTGGTTAAGGAAGGTAGCGGCACAGGATCTGGGGTTCTGAGGAAGCTCGGTGTAGATCTAATAAAGGTGAGACTAGAGGTGGAAAAAATAGTTAAGAGCGGTCCTGATGTTGTTACGAGAGATAAGCTGCCGCAGACGCCACGAGCCAAAAAGATTATTGAATACGCAATCGAAGAGGCCCGGGCAGCCCAACAGAATTATCTTGGCACAGGGCATATTCTTTTAGGTATGCTGCGAGAAAAGGAGGGCATAGCGTTTCAAGTTCTTACGACGTTTGGTTTGAAGATTGATGACGTCAGGCTGGAGGTTTTGGCGTTACAGGGCGAAGAAGTACCGTTAATGGAACAAGATCCCGCGAAGTGGGAGTCAGCTGTAACCCTTACGCTATTGCTGGATCCAGGCGGGGCGTCGGCAGAAGAAATAGGCGAACTCTTTTTGGAAATATCTACTCTCTACCGCATGGTAGGTGGATCAGGAGTTAATTTCACAATTGTTGATGCTAAGGAGCCCGCTGTCGCGTGAGTCCCGAAACCGAAAACATTTCGGAAACGAGATTAGTTAAGGTTGAAGGCAGGCCAAATTCACCTGAACTGCCCAAAGAGCAGACGCGCTGGGAGCGGTTCAAGTTTTGGTTGTTTCCACATTTGAGAAAAAGTGGGGAACTTGCAGAAGCATACGCTGAAGCGAAGGTGGAAAAGGAGAAAAGTGAGGCGCGCAAAAGAACTGAAGAGGCAGCTGAGATCGCAGCGCGAAAAGATGTGACAAGGCAGGAAGAAGTAAAAGAGTTTTGCAGTATAGTTGACGGCATTTTTGCAGATGATGGGCTGCCTCCAGGTGCAAAGGCGCTGAAACTGGCAAAACTAATGGAAGAGAACCCACAAGTCGCGGCACAATTAGATAAGATCAAAGATTTAATCGAGAAGTTGGCCTTGAACAAGGGCTTTAATGTTGAGGTAGTTGACGAATCTCATAAAGCGTTAGGTGGACAGGCTGACGAAATCGAATAGTGGTGCAAGAGCGGCGGCTTCTTGAAAAAGTCGATTTGGTCTGCAAGAATAGGTGGGTCCGTTTAGTGCGTATGAGGGTCTTGTATGCGAGCCGAATATGTCAATGGAAACGTTAGAGCAAGATGTGCTGATTGCGAGGGAGCAGTTACAACCTTCGAGTATAAGGAGGCCAGCAGGGAGTTCGGGACCGTAATTGTTGATAGACGGCATCAGTTCAAGGGAGAAAGCTACGGTCGTATACTCTACAAGTTGATGCGATGTGCTGGCTGTGGGAGGGGCGCGGTTGCAACGATTCACGACAATGGGCAAGTAATCGATGGGGTGTTGGAGGCATTTTTGCCGGTGTCGGTCGAAAATGTTAAGATCCCGCATAACGTACCTGCAAGGATTACGGCCGAGTTTAGAGAAGCAGAATTGTGCGCATCGTTTGGAGCTTGGCGCGCTGCTTCAGCAATGTTACGTTCAGCCTTGGAGAAAACCTTGAAGGAAAACGGCTACGAGAGCGGTGGGTTGAAAGACAAGATCGATGCAGCAGCTGATGACGGGATCATAACGGAGGCAAGGCGAAAACGTACTCACGAGGATATCCGAGTCTTGGGTAACGATGTTTTGCATGACGATTGGCGACAGGTCACGGAAGAAGAGGTGAATGCTGCGCACCATTACACTCAGAGAATACTTGAAGATTTCTATGACGAGAGAGATTCCGTAGAGGAGATTCTGACAGAAAAGGGCAGAATCGCATCTGGCTCAGAAGATAGAGATAATCCGGAATCATGAGGAGAGAAGCAACGATAATCGTGCTCTGATACTGTCGATATCCATGATATTTGTCCTTTATCTTTCTGCATCGAACAATGATTATGCAGTCAGAGTGGTGCGAAATATCGCGCGCTGGCCTCTGGATGCCTGCCTAGGGCATGCAGGGACAGGCAGGATAGGCTTGGTTCGACATTGCTCACCATCGTGGGTTGGACATTGATGAGCACAGGCAGGGCAGAGCGGGGCCGCACGTTAGGCGTTAAAGAATTTGAGATAGACATCCGTTCTTTAAGGCGTTGGAAAAAGATTAGAGGGTGTGACAACCCAAACCAGACGAGGCTGTACGCGGCTTTCGGGCTTTGGCTGCATAAGAACAAGCAAATAATGAATAGCTTGGCGGACTACTTGAGAAGTAGTTTGTTATGAAATAGAATGGGCTGGATATGAATGATATTGGCCAAGACAATCGACTTCGGAACCTTGAAAGAGCGAGAGCAGCGCAGGAGGAAGAGGTTGCTTACAGAAATGAGAAGAGATGGAAGATTTTTTCATGGTCGAGCAGTCTGCTTATCGGCAGTATTGCCGGGGCGGTTGCGGTCAAGAAGATAGACTTAGGTTATCCAGAGCGAATTCTGCTTTGCTTTGCCGTGATAACTTTAGCAGGGTATACAATGTTATGGCTTAATTTTAATCGGCACTTACTTGATAATGCGGAGGAGAAAGTAAAGAGGATAGACAAGGAGCTTGGTACTTATGAAGGTCTTGATTTTGAGGAAGAATCAATTCCCCTTTGGTTAGAAATAGTATCTTACGGGACAACTGTTGCGCTGTTAGCCGCAATATCCATTCTGATGATATTACTTCCTTGCATAAGAAGTTGATCAACGGCCGTGCACGGCCTGGGTTGTTGGTGGGGCAAGCCCCACCGTACGATTCATAATAGATTCCTCGGCTTCGCCCCTGAGGGGCAAGCTCGGAATGACCGCGGACTAATTAAGATTAGGCTTATGCCTGAATTGGTGCGGGGCAGGCAATAATCATGTCAAAAATCAAAGGGCAAAATGCAAAAATGATGAGATCGTTTCGCTGGGCCCCTGAGGGGCAAGCTCGCAATGACTATTCAATAGATTCCTCGGCGTTGCTCGGAATGACGGTGAAAGTCAAAGTGGTGCGAAATATCGCAGCGTACATTGTGAAATCCGAAATTCGAAGCACGAAACTCTCCGCAGGACACCTTGCGGTGGAAACAAATTGGAAGTCGTAATTTTCAAGTGTACTAAAGAAAATATCTGTTATACGACTATTGCTATCCAAATAGATGTAACAGACAACACTACAGAAAAAAGTGTTCTAAATGCAAATCTCTTTGTCAACAAAAGCCTGACAATAAAGAAGATTGTTAAAAACAGAATCCCGAATCCTTGAATAACGATAAGGAAAATCCTAATAGCATCAAAGGACAATCCAAGTAATGTAATCCACAAGATACCTGCACCTGCTGTGACATTAAGCATACGTTCCAGGTACGACTCATTAAATGGTTTCAGTTGTCCTTTTTCGCGGCAGCTTATAAGCTCGAAAGGCATGTATTTTCTTTTTATGTGAATGATAATCCCAACAATGAGAATTAACTCTGACAATACAAATGTCATTAAAGTAGCCAAACCTCCATGGGATTTTGGAATAATGTTATTCTCGACAAGCACAATCGCCACAATAGCACAAGGTATCCATACCAGGACCTGGAAAATCAGAAAGAGCAACGAAATATACATGCTCAAGGCAGCTATATTTCCAACCATATAATCAGAAGATATATTCTTATTCATTCCAACTTTCCTGAGTTGTCTCTAGTCATGCCTCGTTTTTTGCCAATCTGAAATTCTCCGTAAAGTACAAAGAATCTAATGTCTGGACAAAAGCTGTACCAAGGTGATATGGCGCTTATCAGAAAGAGAACAAACACGGCAGACCATTTTTGTGAAAAAACCCATGCACCTGTTCTTTGGGCTTGCAGCCGGATGATAACATCGCTAAGGCTGTAAATAGTGAAAAGTAACCAAAAAACGATTGTTTTTACAAGAATAGCTTTTTGCCTACGGTGTCTGGCGTAGTAAAAGGTGAATTGATTCAAAGGCTCTATCAGGAAAAGGCAAATGGCAGGTAGCCAAAACCATGACGATATGTGATTATCTCCCCGATGAATTTCAGCGACGTACTCGCGCAGCAGTAATATGGTGAAGGTATAAACAAACAAGAGAAATTTGAGCCAGAAAAAAGGAACACTACGCACAAATGTTCGCACGAAGATTACTATTACAAGCCATTCCCTATACATTCTTTCTTCAATGGTCATCAGCTCTTCTATGCTCGCAATCTCCTATAGATACTCAGAACTCACCAGTCACTATCTTACATTTATCGGGTAATCGATACTGGGGCTGAATAGAAATTTGGGCAATAAATCGCTGTTTTGGTTACATTCGACACAGCGTCCCCTACAATGCTGCTCAATTTCCTTCATTGAATGATTTCGCGTGGGCAAACAGGTAGCCGAGGCACAGGTAAGCCTGCTGCACAGCCTAGATGGCTGGGGCGAGATTTAGCTTTACTGGATGCAAATCTTATCGAAATCTTATCGCTCGAAGAATGGAAAGAGCTTTTTGAGTTCGGCGGTCGAGGGGCGGCGGCCGTATTCACAGACCTCAAAGGCCTCGGCACAGTTTACCTTGTTACCCTTCTCCTGGCCGTAGGCCTCGATAAGTTTCGCCCTATACTGGTTGGCGCTAGATTCAAATCGACGGCGAAAACTCTCTCGCACCCTGCGGCGAGCCGCAGCCCACTCGGCTTCGTTTTTGGGTATCATTGATTCGTTGCCGGAAACGCCGCCCTCGATGAACTGCGATTCGATAACGGCCATGGCGTCCAGCTTTTTCTCGATGACGTCGTCAATCGCAACGACCAGGTCCGGCTCAAAGGGATTGGGCTTCTGAAAACGGTCTGAGAAATACAGGAAGACCGGGTTCCTGGTCAGGTGCGGCACATCGGGGCAGATGAAGGGGCAGATTACCATATACGCAGCATCCTGAACAAGGACGCCCGTGTAACGGTGGTCCGGATGGTAATCATTCGTACGGGGTCCGAGGACGATATCGGCTTGCCATTCGCGGATGAGGCGCACAAAAATCTTTCGGTTCTCGAGGGTGGGCATCAGCTCGCCGTCATGGATGTCGAGCACCTGTGTCTCGATACCAAGTAACCTGGCGGCCTCCTGGACCTCTCTGGTTCGCCGCTGGGCAAGCGGTCCGCCGGCAATCTTCCAGTGGCCGATATCGCCGTTCGTGGTCGAGATAAATTTCACTTTGTGTCCCTGTGCGGCCCACATTGCTGCCACGCCTCCGGCCCTTATCTCACAGTCATCCGGGTGTGCGCCGAACGCAATGATGCGGAGCTCACCAGGCTTTTTCGGCTGGGCTGCAGCGGCGCGCTCACTGCCGAGCGGCGATTTGGACAGGTCACGCTGACTGGCTCCAAGCAAATAGCCGCACATGGCAAGGACCAGGGCCGACACGAGCAAGGCCGGAGTTACAGAACAAAGGATACGCTTTTTCATATTGCACCTCCTGAAAAAAAAGAGACTCCACAAATAATGTAACCGCCCGCGCTTTCGCGGCGACAAAAGGCGGTCAGCAGATTCGGTCAATCCTGTACAGGAAATTGGCCGGGCTGTCAATGTTTTTGTGGCTCGATGGTGGCCCAGTGGCATTCACGGGCAAATCTACCGAGAACTGACGAGCCTTGTAACTGGCGGCCTGCTCTATATAATAAGGCCGGTTGACGATTATGGAGATAAGATATGGCTAAGATTGCTAAACTTGATGACATCGTGTCGCTGTGTAAGCGAAGGGGTTTTATATTTCAGTCCAGTGAGATCTATGGCGGGCTGGCAAGCTGCTATGACTACGGGCCGCTCGGCGTCGAATTGAAGAACAATGTTAAGGCCGCCTGGTGGAAGAGTGTCGTGCAGATGCGAGACGACGTGGTGGGGCTGGATTGCAGCATTCTCATGCACCCTTTGGTGTGGAAGGCGTCCGGGCATACGGATCAATTTGCCGACCTTGTCGCCGAGTGTAAGAAGTGCAACGTGAGAAGCAGGGTGGACCACCTGAAAGAACAAGTTGCGGAGCAGGCCGGAGGACATACCGAGCATATCGCAATCGAGGCGGCGATGGCTAAGGCGCAGGATTTGAGCAATAAGGTGTGTCCCAATTGCGGCGCGGTGGGTCAGTTTACCGAGCCGATGCCGTTTAAGCTGATGTTCGAGACGCAAATGGGGGCGAACGTCGACGATTCTATGACGCTGTATATTCGGCCTGAGACCGCACAGGGAATCTTTGCCAATTTCAGAAATGTTCTGGATACCGCAAGAGTCAAGATTCCTTTTGGAATCGCGCAGATCGGAAAGAGCTTTCGTAACGAGGTGACCACCAAGGCCTTTATCTTTCGGACGCGCGAGTTTGAGCAGGCTGAGCTTGAGTTTTTTTGTGAGCCGGGCACCGATGAAAAATGGTACGAGCAATGGAAGGAGCTGCGATTCAACTGGTATATCGATTTGGGCATAAAGAAAGAGAATCTGCGTTTCCGCGAGCACGAGGCCGATGAGCTGGCGCACTACGCCAAGGCCTGCGTCGATGTTGAATACAGGTTTCCGTTCGGCAGCGGCGACTGGCAGGAGCTTGAAGGCATCGCCAATCGCACCGACTACGACCTCAGGCAGCATCAACGCGGGATCAGGACGCTCAATAGATGGTTTGAAAACGAACGTGACATTACAAGAATAGAATTGGCCCAAGAAGCCGAAAATTATCAGTCAGGCCCGCTGTCCTACTTTGACGATCAGCAGAAGAAACGCTACATTCCTTACGTGATTGAGCCGAGTGCGGGAATCGACAGAAGCGCACTTGCGTTCTTGGTCGATGCTTACGATGAAGAAGAGGTTCGCGGCGAGAAGAGAAACTTGCTGAGGTTCCATCCCGCGCTTGCGCCGATTAAGGTTGGGGTCTTTCCGCTGGTCAAGAGAGATGGTATGCCGGAGATAGCGGCAAATATCTACAATGATCTGAAGAAATACTTTAACTGCTTTTACGATGAGAAAGGCGCAATCGGCCGAAGGTATCGCCGGCAGGACGAGGCCGGCACGCCGTTTTGCGTTACGGTCGATGGCCAGACAGTAGAAGATAATACCGTCACGGTGCGCGAGCGGGACTCAATGGAGCAGGTACGGGTTTCAACCAGCCAACTGCCGAACCACTTGCGGGATAAACTCGAGGTGTAAGGTTTAGGGAGGCCGAAAAATGAGGAAACTATATCTATCGAAAAAGAACAGGAAAATTCTTGGTGTGTGCGCAGGTATCGCTGAAACCTACGACATCGACCCTGCCGTGGTAAGGCTGGCAACAGTTTTCCTCTTTCTGGCAACCGCGATAATACCGGTACTGGTAACCTACATCCTGGGCTGGATATTTTTGCCGGAAAAACCCGCCGGATGAACGCCCGAAGTCCTGCATTACAGCCAATAAGAACGAGAAGGGAGAATGGCTGAGCAAGAAGCCGAAAAGAAGAAGCCCCGAATGAATAAGCGTGTCAGAAAACGACTTTGGTGCGCGGCGATTTTTCTGATAATAGTGTTGTTCGCTTTAGCGTTGTCGTGGAAATGTGGGCTATGGGGATCCCAAAGCGTCGATGAAAAACTGGCAGCAATTGAAGCCGAGCGTGCGATACCCGATGAGGAAAATGCGGCGGTTTTTTATAATCAACTGCTGGAAGACCCTAATACTTCGTTGGATTATCGCCCCGGATTTCTCGATAATGAGAGCGATACCCTGACTTTGCGCCAACCCTGGTCAGGAAAGGACTACCCAGAGCTTGCCGTCTGGATCAAGGAGCATCAGCCGCTGATCGACGGACTTTTGGAGGCGTCCCAGTTTGAGAAATGTCAGTTTCCGATCTTTATCGAACCGTACAGGTTTACCCAAATGAAGCGTCTAAGCCTAATGCGCAAGTGGGCCTTTCTACTCAGGCGTGCCGCTAATAACGATATTGGGCAAGGCCGGACTGATGATGCCATTGCAAAATGGCAATGTTTGATCCAAATGGGCAGGCATCTTCATCAACAGCCTACGTTGGCTGATTATCTTGTCGGAATCGCTATCGAAGCACTGGGCGTGAATCAGACGATAGCCTTTCTCGTGCAAGGTGATGCCGACGAGAACTATCTGCAGAAGATCGAATTGCTTCCGTTGCGGAGACACGACGACTGGGCCGCTGTCTTGGACAGGATACTGCCGGTCGAGGAACTTGCCGAGCAGAAGATGAAAGAACAATTGGGGCTGCTCGACCGGCTGAAATACACGTTCGGCTACGGACCGTTCGCGAGCATGAAAGATCCCGATTGCGAGAGGATACGTGGGCAAGACCTTAGGATACTGGCATGCAGCCGTGGCATCCACATCCTGGCCGCCTTGAGGCGTTACAGAAACACGAATGGCCGCTGGCCCGAAAGTCTCGATGAAATCAAATCTTCGCTCCCGGAGGAGTTCTTAGTTGATCCGTCTAACAATGGTTCCTTCGTCTACATGCTTACCGACGATGGCTTCAGGCTGTACGGCAAGGGCCAAAACGGTATCGATGAAAACGCCCGCCGTGGAGATGGGGCCGATGACCAGTTGATCTGGCCGCGAACAGGCTGGAAAACCGAACAGAAAAGCGCCAATGCCGGATAAGCGCCGTCAATCTTGAGGGCAAAATGGCGCGCGGCGAACGCGCAACAAAAGCCAGCTGCGATTCGATCGAACAAGTAAAACTGGCGACCGACCACCTGCTCTAGCACCCCGGGGAAACACTCGATATGTGCCGAGCGTGCAGCGAACACAAGTTGCAGCTTGCACTCAGTCTATACGCGGAGCGCGCCACAGCGGGGTTCACCATTCTCACGCTACACTCCACATGTTAATAAGCACTCATGCGTTCCAAATGTCGGACTAGTTATCGGCTATTTGCTTCCGTAATTCTCTTAACCGCTGTTGGGCGTACGCAATTTGCTCGGCATGTTGTGGCGCAGCTAACTCGATGAACCTCTGGTAAGACTTGGCTGCCTCACGCAGCCGCCCAATCTGCTTCTCCGCAAAAGCTCTGTTGAACCAGGAATCTGCGTATCGTGGTCTTATCTCCAGCGCTTTATCATAGCAGCCAATTGCCTCTTCATAACGGCCGAGAGAACGGAGACTTAAGCCCTTGTTGTTCCAGGCAGGCGCAAGTCGTGGGTCTATTGCTAAGGCCTTGTCAAAGCAGTGAACTGCCTCATCATAACGGCCAAGAGAATAGAGATTGTTGCCCTTATTGTTCCAGGCAGGCGCAAGTCGTGGGTCTATCGCTAAGGCCTTGTCAAAGCAGCGAATACCCTCATCATAACGACGAAGAGAACCAAGACTTCTTCCCTTGTTGTACCAGGCGTCCGCGAATCGCGGGTTTATCTTTAATGCCCTATCGTAACAGCAAATCGCTTCTTCATAGCGGCCGAGAGAATCAAGACTATTTCCTTTATTGGCCCAGGCGCCTGCGAATCGTGGGTCTACGCTTAAGGCCTTATCGTAGCAGAGGATTGCCTCTTCATATCGCCCGAGAGACTTGAGATCGACACCTTTGTTGTTCCAAGCCGTTACGAGTCGTGGGTCGATCTCTATGGCCTGATCGTAGCAGTGAATCGCCTGTTTATAACGACCGAGAGAATCGAGACTGATGCCCTTGTTATACCAGGCTTTTACATTTCTTGGGTCGATCTCTATGGCCTTATCGTAGCAGTGAATTGCCTCCTCATAACGTCTGAGAGAATCGAGACTGACGCCTTTGCTGTACCAGGCTTTTGCATTTCGTGGGTCTATCTCTATCGCCTTATCGAAGCAGGAGATTGATTCGTCATACCGGTTAATAGAGCCGAGAGTGCAGCCCTTGTTGCACCAGGCATCTGCCGAACGGTTGAAATCACTTTTTTGCCTCTTGGAAAGCAAATTACTGAAAAGGTCCTTTATGTTTGACATAATTACACCTCAGGGTCTTTGCTCTGCTGGTCATAGGACGGCCAGGCATCCAAATAGCATTTGGCATGGCCTTGATCTCGTCCATTGCTTGTTCACATTGCTCAATGTCAATAACCTCCCTACGTTATGCAGGAAAGACGACGAGTTCTTTAAACTTGTCCATTGCTATGCGGCCCTCTTTGCCAAGCCAAGCTCGGGATCTGCCGCAAGCACAGACGAATCGTTTTCTAGAGAGTCTACCAAGTATGCCAAGTACTTTCCGCGATACGCATTCCTCGCAATAGAAGTTTCCGCAATAACGGCATTCTGCGCCACCGATGGCCCTCCCACCAAAGCGCCAATCGCGCGTGGACTGGGTGAACTTGAACTTGCGTCCACAGCGTGCACAGGTTATTTCCGTTCTGGGTAGTCCCAAAGCCCTCGCATGTTGTTGCTGTCTCTGAAATGACTTTCTACGCCTGGACCAGTACAGCCGCTTGATTCCCCACACCAGGAATACGCACACCATGATCAAGAGCGTAAATTTGATTAACGTCGTGCCCATGATTATTTCCTATCAATACATATTGTTTGTCTGGCAATTTTCACTTGCGCCTTGTATCAATTGAACAACCGAATAAGCCATCCATCCGCATAGTGTCCCTATTTGTTGGCCAGATTTCCTCGGTAGACTTACCAAATCTTCCACCACGGCTTTTTCTGTGACTCGGCTTTATGTTGCGCAACCACCTCGAGGGTCTTTCGCAGCGCCTCAGCCTGTTTACTGAACTTATTGGCGCCATCGAGACAGATACGCAAGGCGTCGTTATCGTCGAAACTCTGTGCAGCATAACGCAGGGCTCGGACAACTTCGCCTTGGCTGGGATCTTCGCCCAAAATATCCGCAGCTTGGCGTAAGCGCTGACGTGCATCCGATGCGGTTGTTGGGGTTGGGATGCCCATGACTGCGAATGCCCTCGTGAGCCTGGCAAGATGGAGGCTAAGCTTACCGAAAAGCTCGGGCGACACCTTGGAAGCACGGTCTAGCATTTCTCGCGGGATTCTAGGTTCGCTCATGTTTCTTGACCTCCATTTTTGGGGTCGCGCTGATGTGGCCAATTATGTATATATGCTTTTCTGATAAGACCTCTTGGTTCGGGACTTGCCGGTCTTATTTTATTGGGGACAGTCATCATGTTTGCGGCATCATACATATCTCACTATTGGCCACATATAGCGTTTTTCCCACGTCGTCGATGTAGCGACTGAACCGAGGATGCTTACTCGCCGCTAAAAGCCCTTTAGGCCTATCAATCTTAACAACATCGACCATGGCTGTCGCCATGGGCTCGCTCCCTGCTTGGGACTCACTCGTCACCGCTGCCCAGCTGTCAGTGCATAAAAGATACTACACCATCAGGATCCTGTCAACACAAAAAATGGAATAAGCGAACATCCGAAGATCTAACACGGCGGAACCTTCAAGGCTGCGCTTTCCTGAAGTTAATTTCAGGTGTATAATCTGCAGCAAAATAAGGCTGTCCCTCCACAGGATGCCTGCTGGCAGAGGGTAGTCGTGGAATCGATGACCGGCTGATCTGGCCGCGAAAAGGCTGGAAAACTGAACAGAAAAGCGCCAATTCCGGATAAGCGCCGTCAATCTTGAGGGCAGAATGGCTGAGCAAAAAACCGAGAAGAGAAAGCCCCGAATGAACAAGCGTATCAGAAAACGGCTCTGGTGCGCGGCGACTCTTGTGATAGTCGCATTGTTCGTTTTGGGCCTCTTGTGGCTAAGTGGCCGGTCAGGATTCAAGAACGCAGAGGAGAAGCTGGCTGCGATTGACGCTGAACGTGCAATACCCGATGAGCAAAATGCGGCGATGGTATACAATCAATTGGTGGATGATTACGATGAAGGTACGTTTTCGCGTGACTTCCTCGCAGGTAAGACTGACACCTTGACGATGGGTGGACCCTGGTTGAGTAAAGATCATCCTGAGGTTGCAGAATGGCTCAAAGAACAGCAGGGCACAATATCGAAACTGCTCGAAGCCTGCAAAAAAGAAGAATGCCGATTCCCAATAAGCATTGACCCTCAGGTAATGGCTGACAGAATGCAGTTATTAAGGACCATGCGGCGATGGGCTTATTTGCTTGTTCGGGCCGGCAATAATGATGTGGCAGAAGGCCGAGTCGATGCCGGTCTTGAAAAATATCTGTGCCTTATACAAATGGGAAAGCAACTGCGTCAACAACCCGTAATTATCGATTATCTCGTGGGTGTCGCAATTGAGGCACTCGGGCTGGAGGCAGTGGCACACTTCACGGTAGAGGGCGGTGCCGCCGAAACACACCTGAAGCTCATCGAGTCAGCAATGCCCCAGACAAAGGACAATTGGGCCAAAGAGTTGTCAATTATTCTTGAGGTTGAGCAGCTAAATGCAAGAAGGCAATCCGGCTCACTTGCCTGGCTAATAAGCCAGTGGTGGTGGCGTATTTCAAACAAGGATGCCTTTGACCGAATGCACGAGATGTACGTGCGGCTGCTTACGGACCGCCGAGGGAACCGAATCCTAATCGCATTGAGAGGCTACAATAAGAAGACCGGCAATTGGCCCGAAAGTCTCGATGAAATCAAATCCTCGCTCCCGGAGGAGTCCTTGGTCGATCCGTCTAACAATGGTTCCTTCGTCTACATGCTTACCGACGATGGCTTCAGGCTGTACGGCAAGGGCCAAAACGGTATCGATGAAAACGGCCGCCGTGGAGATGGGGCCGATGACTGGCTGATCTGGCCACGAAGAGGCCGGAAAAGCGAACAGAAAAGCGCTAGTGCCGGATAAGCGCCGACAAATCTTGAGGGCAAAATGGCTGAGGAAAAAGCCGAAAAGAAAAAGGCCCGAATGAATAAGCGTGCCAGAAAACGACTTTGCTGCGCGGCGATTCTTGTGATAATCGCATTGTTCGTTTTGGGCGTGTTGTGGATAGGTGGCCGGTCGGCATTCCAAAGCGCAGAGAAAAAACTGGCCGCAATTGAAGCCGCTCGTGCGATACCTGATGAGGAAAATGCAGCGCTCATATACAGCCAATTGGTGGATGATTACGATGAAGGTTCGCTTTGGCCTGACATCCTTAATCGTGAAACTGATGCCCTAACGAAGTCTGAGCCGTGGTTGAGCAAAGACTATCCTGAACTTGCAGACTGGCTCAACGAACAGCAGGGCACAATATCGAAACTGCTCGAAGCTTCGAAGAAGGACGAGTGCCGATTCCCAATAAGCATCGACCCTCAGGCGATGGCTGACAGAATGCAGTTATTAAGGACCATGCGCCGATGGGCGTATTTGCTTGTTCGGGCCGGCAATAACGATATGGCAGAAGGCCGGCTCGATGCTGGTCTTGAGAAATACCTCTGCCTTGTGCAAATGGGAAGGCACATGCGTCAACAACCCGTGCTGGTCGAGTATCTCGTGGGCACGTCAATCGAGGCACTCGGGCTGGCGGCAGTGGCACGCTTGACCGTAGAGGGCGGTGCCACAGAAACACATCTGAAGATGATCGAAGCAGCTCTGCCACAGACAAAGAACAACTGGAGCGAAGATTCATCGATTCTTCGTGAGGTGGAGCGGTTGTGTTCGAGAATACGCTACAGTCCTTTGAGGCGATTGATACTTGTCTGGCGTTACAGAGAGTACAGAGAGAGGGAGATTTTTGACCGAATCCACGATATCTATCTGCGGTCGCTTGCGAGCGGCCGAGGGAACCGAATTCTGATCGTACTAAGACGGTACGAAACCAAGACAGGCAAGTGGCCGAAAAGCCTCGATGAGATTCAGTCATCACTCTCGGAGGAAATCCTCACTGATCCGTTCAATAGCGGTTCCTTCGTTTACAAGCTTACTGACGACAGTTTCAGGCTCTACAGCAGAGGCAAAAACAATATCGACGAGGACGGCAGCTACAGAGGCGCAGCGGACGACTGGCCGATCTGGCCACCAATAGGCCGGAAAACAGATGACGGAGACAAGAAATCATGAACGATAATGTCACAGAGATTGCGGATTTAGAGAACAAAGTCGAGCAGCAGGTTACGCTTGCGGGTTGGCTGTACAACAGCCGGGCAAGCGGCAAGATTCAATTTTTGATAATCCGTGACGGCACGGGGCTCTGCCAGTGCGTCATTGAAAAAGGCAAAGTGCCCGACGAGCTTTTCGAAGGACTGAAACATCTCGGCCAGGAATCGTCACTGACCGTAACCGGTACGGTGCGCGCCGATGAAAGAAGCGTGGGCGGATATGAGCTGGCGGCGACCGATGCACGGATAGTCTCGCCGGCTGAGGGTTATCCCATCACGCCAAAATCTCACGGTGTCGATTTTCTACTCAAACACCGCCACCTACACCTGCGCTCGCAGCGCCAGTGGTGCATCGGCAAGATACGCCACACCGTCATCGACGCCATTCGCAGATTCTTCAACGATAACGGCTTCACGCTAATCGATACGCCCATCTTCACGACAGCGGTTGGTGAGGACCAACAATCACTCTTTGAGGTCGATTATTTCGGAAGGCCCTTGCACCTGACCCAGACGGGCCAATTGTATCTGGAGTCGGCGGCGATGAGCTTCGGCAAGGTCTATTGCTTCGGCCCGACATTCAGAGCCGAAAGAAGCAAGACCCGCCGACACCTGACCGAGTTCTGGATGGTCGAGCCGGAGGTGGCATTTATCGACCTCGACGGATTGCTCAAATTGGCTGAAGATTTCGTTTCCTTCATAGCCACTCGAGTCCTACAGGACCATAAGAGGGAACTTGAGACCTTAGGGGCCGACATCGCAGCACTTGAAAGAATCAAGCCACCCTTCCACAGGCTAACGTACACTGAGGCTGTTGATATCCTGACCGGCGAAAAAACGAAAGAATTCCTGGCTGGGCAATTGGAAGACTTCCATCGGCAAAAAGAGCAGATGGAAGGCAAAATTACCGAGCTTGAGAAGGAAGAAGCCGGCCAAATAAAGCAGTGGAAGAAAGACAAAATCGCCGCTGAGCTTATCGAATTGCGCGGGGATATCGCTGAAGTATATGCCAAAATTGAAAACAACCCCAAGCACGCCAAATTGGCTGCCGAATTTCGATGGGGCAGTGACCTGGGCGGCTCGGATGAGACCATTATTTCAGAGATGCACGATAAACCTGTTTTCGTCACGCACTATCCGAAAGGAGCCAAAGCCTTCTACATGAAGGCCGACAGGGACAATGAGAAAGTCGTTTTGAATTTTGATTTGCTTGCTCCGGCAGGCTTCGGCGAAATCATCGGTGGTTCCGTCAGAGAGGACGATCACAGCCGACTGGTTGCGCGAATCCACGAACAGGGACTAAATCTGGAAAGCTACGATTGGTACCTGGATTTGCGAAAATACGGGTCGGTGCCACATGGCGGCTTCGGCCTCGGCGTGGAACGAACGGTCGCCTGGCTGACCGGCGAAAAGCACATCCGACAGTGCATCCCATTCCCAAGAATGATGGACAAGGTCTACATTTAGCCGGGGCGTTTTTGTCCTGACGGGCTGGGATTTGACCGAGGATTGTGCGAACAATTTCAATAAGCAATCAGACTAAGCTACCTTGAATAGGTTTTTAGACAATAATTTGATTGCGGCTTCGCCTCAGACTGCTTCATTCCTGGATTCCCGCTTTTCGCGGGAATGACGGGAGGAACGATTGTCTAAAAACTTTGTAACAGTAGCTTAGCCTTGTCTTGGCCCGTTGAGCGTTCGTGCCCCAACTCCACCTCCACCTATGGCTCGCGGTAGTATTGCATGGCTTCGGGGATTAGACTCTGGAGGTTGCGGATCCGAGTGGCGTCGGCAGGGTGCGTGCTCAAGAACTCCGGCGGTTGTGGGCCTTTTTTTTCTGCGGCCATTCTCTGCCAGAAGGCGACGGCCTCATTCGGGTTGTAGCCGGCCATAGCCATAAATATCAGGCCCAGGCGGTCCGCCTCGTTCTCGTGCACCCTGCTATAGCGAAGCAGAACGCCCACTTGTGCCCCTAAGCCATAGGACTGCATGAAGAGTTCCTTCGTCTTGGCAGGCCTGGTTTCGAGGGCCTTCGACAAAGCCATTCCACCCATCTCCACCACAAGGAGCTGGCTCATTCGTTCGGCGCCGTGCTTGGCGAAGGCGTGCGCGATTTCATGGCCCATTACTACAGCCAGGCCGGCTTCGCTCTGGGCTATCGGTAGTATGCCCGTATAGACCACTACCTTTCCCCCAGGCATGCACCAGGCATTGATGTTAGGGTCTTCGACGAGGTTGAATTCCCACTCGTATCCTCTCAATTGCTCTAAGAGATTGTTTTCGGTGCAATACCGTTCGACGGCTTTTTGAATTCTGCTGCCGGCTCGCTTGACCATTTGGGTCTGCTGGGCATTGTTACTGAGCTTGCTCTGAGATAGAAACTGGCCGTAGGACTGGAAACTCATCGAATTGATGAGTGAATCGGGAACCAGATTGAACTGTTTTCTGCCGGTGATTGCGACCTCCGAGCAGCCAGATAGCAATAACAGCAAACCACACAGAGCAACCATTCGTAATTTTAGAGCAGCTTTCATGTCACTTCCCTTTCTCCCTGTAACCCTAATTCGTTAACCTTTGAACACACTATCAAGGAAAATGCACAGCGATGATCTTGTCCGTGCATAACCGTATATTATTAACCAATCAAGGCTGTGCCTTTGCAAGCTTTTTTTGGCTTTTCTGCCGTATTTATTCAATTATCCGCGATTTCATTCCTTATTTGGCAGAGCAGATTTATTGCTTCTATCGGTGTCAAGTTATTAATGTCAATTGAGGCGAGCTTCTGGAGCACAGATTTATGTTTTTCTACAAACAGCAGGTCTTTGTCCGGCTGCTTCGTTTTATGGCGGGCAAGACGGTCTCCGGTCGCCTCCCTTGCGAATGTAGCTTCCAATTCTTCAAGGATTTCCGCGCTCCGCTTGACGATTGACCTGGGCACGCCGGCCAGCTTGGCAACGTGGATGCCGTAGCTTTTGTCCGTTCCGCCGGGCAAAATCTTGTGTAAGAATACTACCTCGTCCATCCATTCCCGCACAGCAACGTTGCAGTTCTTTACGTTCGTGAATAACTCGGCCAATTCGGTCAATTCGTGATAATGCGTGGCAAAAAGCGTCCGGCACTTCAGCTTGTTCGCGATGTGTTCGGTAATCGCCCAGGCAAGGGCCAGGCCGTCATAGGTGCTTGTGCCGCGCCCGACCTCGTCAAGGATTACGAGCGATTTCGGCGTGGCGTTGTTGATGATGTTGGCCGTCTCGGTCATCTCGACCATGAAGGTCGATTGACCGCGAACAAGCTCATCCGAAGCACCAACGCGAGTAAAAATCCTATCGACCAATCCGATAGTTGCATCTTCAGCGGGGATAAATGAGCCTGTCTGCGCCATCAGAACAAGAAGCGCAGCCTGTCGGATGTACGTGCTCTTGCCGCTCATATTCGGGCCCGTAATCACGAGGATGTCACCAGCCTTTTCGCCGAGTTCGACATCATTGGGCACAAATTCCGCACGGAGCGTTTCAGCGAGGACCGGATGTCTGCCATCGCGCATGACAAGCTCAGCGCCATCGGTCATCTTAGGACGCACGTAGTTTCGCCGCTTGGCAAGATACGCCAGTGCCGCAAGACAATCACATTGAGCAATTGTGTCGGCGAGCTTTTGCAATCGAGTTACGTATTGTGCGGCTTGCCGGCGGAGCTGGTCAAAGAGCTGCTGCTCCAATTCGAGGGCCTTTTCCTCGGCACTGACGGCCTGCGTTTCGTATTCTTTGAGCTGCTCGGTAATATAGCGCTCCGCATTCTTTATCGTCTGCTTGCGAACATAGTCACCGGGGACCCTATCGGCCGCTGAGTGACTTACTTCGATGTAGTAGCCGAAGACCTTGTTGTAGCCGATTTTTAGATTGCCGATGCCCGTTCGCTCGATTTGCTGCTTTTGATATTGCCTTAGCCAGCTTTGGCCGTCTCTGGAAATTGAGCGCAACCGGTCCAGCTCCTCGGAAAAGGCTGCCCTTATCACGCCGCCCTCGCGAAGATGTGAGGGACATTCCGGCTCGATCGCAGCTTCGAGCAGGTCAGCTAATTCGTCCATACTGTCGGACTGACCGGCTAATCGCGTCAGCAAGTCGGCGCCGAATTGCTGAAGAATTTCCCGCAGCGACGGTATTCTCCTAAGCGTAGCTGCAAGCGCCACCAAATCCCTCGGCGTGGCCCTGAACGTACTGATGCGAGCTGCGATTCTTTCGGCGTCGGCTATATCTGCAAGGACTTTCCGGATATCAGTGAGCTTATTGTCGGCATCTCTTAATTCCTCAATGGCATCCTGACGCACCTCTATAGCCCCGAGGTCACAGAGCGGCATACACAACCAGTTTCGAAACATCCTGCCGCCCATCCCGGTTATTGTCTCATCGAGGCAATCCAGCAGCGAACCCTTCTTGGTTTCAGTGCGAATGGTTCGCAGGATTTCCAGACTCCGCAGGCTGCTCGGGTCGATTTGCAGAAATCTGTGGCGATTGATTTTCTTCAGATTCTGGATGTGGCCGAGCGTGGTCTTCTGCGTTTCGTTTAGATATTCGATGACGGCGCCGGCGGGAGAAATGAGATTATTATCGTTGTCAGCAATGCCGAAGCCTTCGAGCGTAGCGGTGCCGAAGTGCTTCAGCAGACGCTGTTTTGCCTGATACGGATCGAAATACCAGGCAGGCCGTTCGGTCACAGTGGCTTTAGTTAATTGGGTGATGTCTGTGATGAGCTTTTTTGTCTCCGCTTCGAATAGCTCGCCCCGTCTGTCGGCAAATAAACACTCAGCAGGACTAAGCCTGAGCAACTCATCGAGAAGACTCTGCTGTGGCAGCTCCTGGACGAAGAAATGGCCCGTTGAAATATCGACCCAGCTAATTGCGGCGGCCGCATCTGTCCCCAGGTCAACCGCACAAAGGAAATTGTCCTCTTTGGCCTCCAGCAAGATATCGTCGGTGAGTGTACCTGGCGTGATAATTCGCACGACATCGCGTTTGACAACGCCCTTGGCAGTCTTGGGGTCTTCGACCTGCTCGCAGACCGCAACCTTATAGCCTGCCTGCAGCATTTTCTTCAGATACCCCTCGACAGCGTGGTATGGCACGCCAGCGAGCGGGATTGGATTATCGCCTTTACTTCGGCTGGTCAGCGTCAAGCCGAGTACCTTTGAACAGGTTTTGGCGTCATCATAGAACGTCTCGTAAAAATCACCCATGCGAAAGAAGAGCACACAATCGGGGTATTTGCCCTTGAACCGGTGGAACTGCTTCATCGCAGGCGTCAGTTTGTCAGTTATGGGGGTCATGCTGTAAGATTATACACGGACCGGTCCATTTGGCAAGTTAAGAGGCTTTGCCTATTTATTCCTTTACGCCAAAGAAGGAAATAGAGAAAATAAGAAAGCAGAATGAGCACCGGATTTGCTGTATTCTCGGCGAGGCGCTCTGTTCTTGATATAGGTGAGCTTCGAACGGACAATGATACAAAACAGACATAAATTAGACGAGCTCTATCGCAAGTTAGATGCGGAGGAGAATCTTTCTTACAGAGAAGCGTTGGCCATCTATGAGATGCTTCTCAAGGAGGCTGTGTCTTTAGGGGTGATCAATTCCGAGAATATCCGGGACGGGCTGGAGGTGGACATAAGGATCGCCAAAGCGATCAACAGAGTTGGTTTATGATAGAAAAGCTAATCAGAGAAACGGCCCGGCATTTAGACGCGCAAGAAATCCCCTATATGATTATCGGCGGCCAGGCTGTTTTAATATATGGCAGGCCAAGATTGACACGGGACATCGATATCATCCTTGGCGTAGACACGGACAAGGTTGCATTGATTGAGGGCATCTACAAGAGTTTGAAGTTGAAGCCACTTGCCGAGAATCCACAAGATTTTGCGAGAAATACAAAGGTGCTTCCAACTGAGCAGCCGGATTCGAGAGTACGAGTAGATTTCATCTTTTCGTTTACTCCATACGAAGCGCAAGCGATTAAGAATGCAAAGCAAGTGCTAATCGATGATTATCCGGTGACATTTGCATCCTGCGAGGATATTATTGTTCACAAGATGGTCGCGGGCAGAGCTGTTGACGAAGAGGATGTGAAAAGCATCTTGGCCAAGAATCGAGATACAATTGATTTCGAATACATCAGGGAATGGCTTTCGGAATTTGGCAAACTTGGTGAGCATGAGACCATAATGGCGCGGTTCAACAGTCTGCTGAAAAACTGAGTTGATACAATTGCAACTACTAAATTCGGTATCATGCGGCCGACCCGGTTCTGCTCTAAATCGACAATTGAGACATGAAGAACTACTGCCTCATCGGCGGGGTCAGTTTTTCGGTGTCTGTCGGTGTGCTGTTTTCTTGGTCCCCTGTTATCAATTACGCTTTGAGTATCCGCTCGATTTCATTAGCGACTTTTCTCCCAATACCAAACGGGTCCCGGAGAAAACGTACTTCTTTTTCGTCCATTTCAGCAAAGTATTGTTTCAAGTCATTAAGAGACTTTATGCTTTGCAAAGCCGACTGAATTTCATCCTCAGTAAGTTGTAATCCATAAGGGTGTTGTGGAAAAAGGCGACTGCTAAATACCGTTTTGAGTACTTCTTCTTCCGAAGCGTTGGGCATTTGTTCCTTCGCCATGGAATAAACGTTGTCCTGAACTTTGGAAGTGATAACAGGCGAGCCAAGAACCATCATGAGGAATTCCTTGTTTCCAAGACCATATCGTCTTCGAAGATTCTCCAGTTTGACAACTTTGCGATCATCCGGTTTTAGGTTTTGGGGAATCTGGTCCAACCAGAATATCGGGTGGGTAAACCTCTCTAATGGAGCGATCATGCGCGCGAAAAGAATCCCAACCACGATTTTTAAGAACCGGTATGTCTTAATTAAAAGGTTCATTGTTTTATCTCAACGCTGCTTACAATTCTCATCTACTTTCGATTATACAAGAAGCAAGGCGTTTAACAATTCTGTTATGATTGCAGCTGCCTGGTGTTTGGATTTGGCCTGTTTAAGTTGACCGAGCAGATTTTCCTGCCGCTCGGTGAAGCAAATTGGCTGCTGCAAGTCAAAGTCGGCAACGCCACACGCCTCCCGGATTTTTTCTGTTAGATTTTTGATTCCTGTCCCGAATTTGGCGCTTATTCGCACGATATTGCCCAGAGTCCCAGGCAGTTTCGCAGTATCGAACTTGGCCGGCAAATCGGATTTATTTAGAACTGTCACGAGTCTTTTCTCCGTGATCTTTACAAACGGGCACGTGTCAAGCTGCTCCGCAGGCTGGCTGCCATCCAAAACAAGCAAGACCAAATCCGCCTCTTCTAAAATCTCGGCAGTCTTTTTCTGGGCGGCTCTTGCAATAGTATCTCTCTTGGCTGCTGCGAGCGTTTCATCCAGTCCTGCTGTGTCAACCAGTTCTACCGAGAGATAACCGATTTGGCACCGGGCTGAGACCCAGTCGCGGGTGGTGCCTTTAATGTCGGTAACTATGGCTTTCTGTCGGCCGGCCAGGCAGTTCAATAGCGTGCTTTTGCCGCTATTTGGGGGGCCCACAATGGCCACCTTGCAGCCGTTGATAATCATTTTTGCTGGCTGGCTGCTGCCAAGTATCTGCCCGGCCTCATCCACAATCTCATCGAGAGATATTGTGTGCATATTCTCCAGCCACTCTTTGGCCTTCTTGCTCAGCCCACCCTCAATCTGGCCTGCGATAATCTTGGTGCCCTGGAGGGTTTTGGCCTTTAGCTGGGCCAGCCTGGCTTCGACTGCGATTGCATCAAGGTGTCTCTGTGCCTTGAGCGTCTTAGCTAATAGTTTGTCTGCGGTTATGAGCTCAGCACCCAGCCGCTGCAGCAGTTGCATTATCATCTCAACGATGAGCGGATTGCCGTGGCAGTGTACAGCGAAGCTATCCGGTGCCTCGCAGCCAACTGTGACCTGGTCAATAGTCTCGGTGTCGTCGTCGATTGTGCCGAGCAGAATCTTGCCGGTCTTGAATTCTGCCGGTTTCGACCCGGCTGGTTTGAATGCTTTTTCTAAGATGGTCTCTGCCGTATTGCCGAAGACCTGAATGGTTGCTATCGCGCCGGTGCCCTTGCCGGTCATTACTGCAGCGAACGCACCCATGGTCAGACAAACTTTGCCTTTTCTTCGATATATTTTCGGTAGGCCAAAACGATGCCTTTTACGACGAGGTTGGGAACATAGGAATCGATAAAACTGCAATCGTCTTTTATAGTCTTAGCAGCCGCGCCAGTAATGACCGTTTGGGGCCATCTGCCGATTTCTTCTGCATAGCGCCTGATCACCTCTTCCAGTGCCCCGATGATGGAGTAATACAATCCGCAATTTATAGCCTCAGCCGTGTTCTTGCCGTAGGGGCCTGTCGGTTTAGTGACTTTGACATTTGGCAGCTGGGCCGTGTTATCTTTAAGGGCCTGTGCGCTGATTTCAAAACCAGGGCAGATAACACCGCCAAGGAAGATACCGTTCGGGTCAACAAGGTCGATGGTGACGGCGGTCCCAATGTCTGCAACGACCACCGCATCTTCAACAACAGCGTAGGCCGCTGCGGCCGAGATAACTCTGTCGGTGCCCACTTTGTCAGGCTCATCCACCCACAAAGTCATCGGCAACGGTACATCTTTACCAATGATATGAACCTTTTCGCCGAGATTATCCTTTGCCATTTCCTGGACGACTTTAGTCCAGGCAGGCTTTACGCTGCTGACAACAATGACGCCGTCGCGTTTGTTTTCTTTGGAGCTTTCAGCAATAGGGGTCTTCTGCCAGGCGGTTTTGAGACAATCCGTCAATTTTGTGCGGGACCCGCCGGGGATGGATTTGATAAACTGCTCTTCACCATCCAGGAAAAGCCCTATGGCAATATTCGTATTACCGATGTCTATCGCGATTATATTCATAATTCGTAGATGTTGATTCGCGACTCGTGTCTTGACCTACCATTGGCAAGCTGCTGTCTGCGCCTATCCGTACTTTTCAACTTTCTTCTTTTTACTTTATTCTTGTGCCCCTGTCAATCTGTAATAGCTGCCGCTCTTCGTTTATGTTCTTGATGGCTTTTGGGAAATTATGACCGTTACCGCTGCTAAGAGGCTGCTATCCCACGCCATGGTAAAAAACTTTAGAATTCGAGTGGACAAATTAGCCTGCTCGATCACTATGCTTATAGAGTACCTCAAGACTTGAGGATTCAGAGTTGACGATGCCAACTGACCAAATGCTGATCCGGGCTGTGCTTGCAGGTCAGAAGACAGCCTACGGGAAGTTATATAACCGTTATGCGCCTTTGGTTCGCGCCATTTGCTATGACAGTACGCAAAACCTCGCTGATGCGCAGGATCTTGCGCAAGACGTCTTTCTGCGGGCTTACGAGAAATTGGACCAATTGCGCCGTCAAGATCATTTCGGCAGATGGCTCGTGGCGATCGCTCGGTTGCGCTGCAAAGAATGGCTACGCCGCAGATCCAGAGAGTGGGACAGGCGCTCTGCGCTTGTTGATTCCGAACTGGCAGTTGCCAATCCATCGAGCGATGGGCAGATAGAACTGCTGCGAAAGACAATCAGGCAGCTTCCGGACAAAGAGAGGCTGGCTTTGCACGTGTTCTATCTGCAAGGCAACTCGGCAGAGAGTGCCCGGCAGATAATGGGGCTTTCGAGGGCGGGATTCTACCGTGTACTTGGGCGGGCGCGAGAAAGACTGAAGAAATTTTTGGCGAAAGAGCAAGGGGATATCTGATGAAAACGCCGTCGGATAACGATTTGAATAAAGTGTACGAAGCGTTTAACCAAAAGCACGACGACCTTCGCCAGACGCTGATGGCTTCGCTCGCGGATCGTTCCAAACAGCATAAAAAGACGAGCAGGATTGCTCATATAAAAGCATTTGTAGGAGATACTATTATGAAAAGTAAAATAACAAAATTAGCAACGGCAGCGGTGATAATTATCGCGGTGCTGCTTGGTGTCCACTATTTAGGCGTTTCCCCCGACGGCACCAGCGTCGCCTGGGCCGATGTGCTTGAGAACATGGAGGCAGCGCAGACCGTCACGTTCACGTTCGAGTGGGAGAAGCAGTACGATCAGGGCGGGTACTGGTGGGGAGAGGGCACGATCCTGGTCAAGGGGCCGTACCGCCGAACCGATGCAACAGGTGGCTCTCGTTATGGCGATGGGCCGCCACATGAAGACGCGACGGTTGAGATCATGGATCTAAGCCGCCAGAATCGGTTCGTGGAGCTACACCCTTCGCAGAAGTTGGCTTACTACGCTCCGGCTCATGGGGGTAGCGATACGCTGCTGACCTATGACGGCTTAAAGAAGGACTTTCGAGATGGAACGGAGGAGTCCCTGGGCATAGTCCAGATCGATGGTCGGCAAGCTGTCTGCTTCAAGATCTCCAGAGAGAACAAGCAATTCACCGTCTGGGCGGACCCCGACACCGCTCTGCCGATCAGAATAGAGCGAACAGCCAAAGAGGGAATAGACAAGACCATCTTGACGAACATTGCCTTCGACGTCGAGTTGGACGACGAGCTGTTCGACATGACACCGCCGGAAGACTACTGCGTGATGAACATGGCCACCGAGGAGTTCAAGGTTCCGTTCGAGTTGACGGAACAGCACCTGATCGAAGAGTTGACGACGTCGGCCAGGGGCCTGGGCGGCACCTTCCCTACCCGCTTCGGACGAGGCCGACCGGGCGAAGAGGCGGTCGAGAAGGCCATGGCTGAAATGCGGCGGGCTGTTCCCGTGGAAGGTGGCGGCACTCCCATGCTGGGCACCGAGTTCCTGAAAAGACTGCCGGAAGGCAGCGACTGGCAGTATGTGGGCGAAGATGTCAAGCTCGGCGACGCCACCAAAGCTGTGTGCTGGTGGAAGCGGCCTGGCTCGAAGACCTACCGCGTCGTCTACGGCGACCTGAGCGTGCGCGACGTAGAACCCAATGATCTGCCGCCGATTCCGTGGCTAACGGAAAAAGAGTGATTTGCACACAGCGATTTCCATTAGGCCGGGCTTACTTTGGCCCGGCCTCTTTCATGTCTACGGTGCCAGGGACCCGCTAAAATTGTGAAAAACCAGTCTTGGTTATACCCAAAAGCCGTCTGAATCGTTATATGAGTGGTGAACGTTCATCGCTCATCTATGAGGTTGTGTTAATGGTCGATAGGTTGTTTGTGATGAGGCGCAAACGAGAAAGCAGGGATACTCTGCGCCGCATCTACGAAAAGTACAGAGATAGTCTGTTGATCACAGCTATTGCCCTTTCGCATGATGTGAATGTTGCAGAAGATGCTGTTCACGATGTCTTCGTTGCCTTTGCCCAGAACTTTGCGAACTTTGAGCTCACCGGCAGTCTGAAAGGTTACCTGGCCAAATGCGTTGCCAATCGGGTTCGTGATCTGATGCGGAAAAAGCAAAGGCAAGCCAAGGCGTTCAGTCCGGAGCAGAATTGCTCGGCGCCACTGGATTTGAGCGAACCGAGTCGCCTTATTGTCTGCAACGAAGAGTTACGGCTGTTAAGTTCGGCGTTGGCCCAACTGCCGCATGAGCAAAGAGAAGTAATCGTGTTGCATATTCACGGCCAAATGCGATTTACGGTTATCGCGAAATCCTTGGGCGTCTCTGTTAATACAGTCAAAGGCCGGTACAGGTATGGAATTCGCAAATTGCGATCGATCTTGAATAGTGAAATAGAAGAATGAGCTCAGCAAAACCGATAAGAAGATTGTTTGCTAAATCACGTGTCACCGTCAGTTCGAAAGTGGATGACAGGATTATCAATGACGCTTCAGCAGTATTGGACAAATCTGAAAAGATGCAATCGCTTTCGCCTGAGCCTAATATATGGAGAATAATTATGAGAAGCAGGATAGCAACGGTTGCCGCGGCGGCGGTGATAATCACTGCTGTTCTTATCGGCATAAATCAGTTCGGCGGTTCAATCGATACGGCAACTCCCACTTTCGCCGATATTGTTCGGCCGTTACTTACCGCTGAGACCGGTACCTTCAAGATGACTATCAATGTTATCAGTTCAGGTCTCGATTGGATTAACTGCGGAGACGAACCGGTCCAAACCATCGAGGTCATGTTTGCAGGACCTTCTCGGACCCGGTGGAACGTCCCAACAGGAGAGGTGCTCGTCGCTAACATGCAATACGGTAAGGTTATGATTCTCATGCCGGCTAAAATGCAGGCTGCTGTTATGCAAGTTTGTCCTCCCGGTGTGATTCCACGTCACAATCGATTTAACAAGTTACTCGAACTCAGACGGCTGATCCAATACGCTTTGGAAACAGAGGACGATTCTGTAGAATTCATCGGCAGGCAGAAAATCAACGGTGTAACGGCCATCGGCTATCACATGAGAGGTCCCCAAGACCACGGTGATATTACTGTTTGGGCCGATGCTAAAACCCAAATGCCCACCCAGATTGAACAATCCATAGGCACGGAAACAGCTATTGTAAGTGACATCACCTATGACATTGAACTGGACGAGTCTCTATTCAGTGTTCAGCCGCCTGAAGGATATTCAACCGGCACCCCTGAAGAAGACAAACAGCCAACCTTTGTTGTCAGAGGTACCGTCACGGATGCAGCGACGGGAGAGCCAATAGCTGGAGCGAAAGTTTCAGACGATGGATATGGCCCGGAGCCTTACAAGAGTGCGATCACCGACTCCGAGGGTAGGTATCGCTATGTCACTTGGCCAGAAGAACATCGGATTAAGGCAGAAGCAGTTGGTTACAAGCCTCAACGTAAGGGCATAACCGGTCTTTTCCATGTGGAAAACGAGGATGAAAAGGTCATCGACTTTACACTTGAGGCCGAATAAGATGTTACATGCTATATCGTTATGAGAATTTGAAGGCGGGCTAAAGTTAGAGGTTTAAGGTCATATGCGAAAAGCAATAACTATCTCTCTGTTGATATTGTTTTCATTTTTGTTGTCCGCTCTTTTTCTCAAGGCGATATCGGGTGAAGATTGCTGGATGCCGGACGGTAAAGGCGGATGGGTAAAACATGGCGTACCGGCTGGGCCTCCTCCGGATTATCCCAGCCCAATTACAGATAGCCCTGTTCCGGTACATCTTATCCTGTTGTTTCTTTTTTCCGGCGTGTTAATGAGTAGTTTATCTATATACCTCTACTTGAGATTCTCGAAAGGCAGGTTGAAGAAAAGCTGAAAATTTTTTAGACACTTCATATGTGGATACCGGCTGGTTTGGCTCGGCCTTTTTTGCGCTTCTGTGGAGAAGATTAGCCCCTCGGCTCCCTCGACAATGCTCGGGACAAATTCGCTCAGGATAAACTTTTAAGTTCTTTGACCCTTTGCCACAAGAGTTCGCTTAGTTCCTTGATGCCTTGCCCCGCGACCGCCGAGATTGGATATACCTTGTTGTCCAGCTTTCTTTTCAAATCCTTTACTATTTTCCCATCCGGATCAAGGTCTATCTTGTTGGCAACGATAACTTCCTGCTTCTGCGACAGGACTTTGCTGTACTGCTCCAGCTCGTTGCGGATGGCTCTGTAATTCGCCACCGGGTCAGTACCGTCTGTTGGCATTATGTCAAGGATGTGAACCAGGATTGTCGTTCTCTCTATATGTCTTAGGAATTCATGGCCGAGCCCTGCTCCGTCATGCGCGCCCTCAATCAGGCCGGGAATATCAGCCATAACGAACCGTCGGAAGTCGCTCAATTCGACTATGCCGAGCACCGGCTCGATTGTGGTGAAGGGATAGTCGGCGATCTTGGGCCTTGCAGCCGAACACCGCGAGATTAGCGTGCTCTTACCCGCGTTAGGCATACCAACCAGGCCGACATCGGCGATGAGCTTCAATTCAAGTCTTATGTTTCTTTCCTGGCCTGTCTTACCAGGTTCCGCGTATCTTGGAGTTTGATTGGTTGACGTTGCGAAGGTTTTGTTGCCTTTTCCTCCCCTTCCGCCGCGGCAGACACAGACCTTTAATCCGATCTCATCAAGGTCTTTCAAAAGCAGGTCAAGGTCAACATCGTAGATTAGAGTGCCCGGCGGGACACGGATTATCAGGTCGCGGCCATTTGCTCCATGTTTATTATTTCCTGAGCCGGGCCGGCCGCCTTCAGCGTGCCAGTGGTGTTTGCCAGCAAAGTCCAGCAAGGTGTCAAGATTCTCGATCGTTTCGAAGTAGACGTGCCCCCCTCTTCCGCCGTCACCGCCGTCGGGCCCGCCTTTTGGCACATACTTTTCACGCCGGAAGCTGACGCAGCCGTCCCCGCCGTCGCCTGCCTTGACCCAGATTTTTGCCTCGTCGATAAACATATCTTCACATCTCACATTGTACATAAAAAAAAGATGGTATAGAAACCATCCTTTTTATACTCAGTAGCAAGAGTTTTGCAGAAATTCAGTCAGTAGGTTTTATTTCTGCTACTTATCAGACGACATGAACTTTTCGGCCCTGGAAGCGGATTGTTCCATTTGCGGTGGCGAACAACGTATAATCTCTGCCCATACCGACGTTGCAGCCAGCGAAGAATTTCGTTCCGCACTGTCGGATGATGATTGAGCCGGCTTTTACAGCCTGACCGCCAAACCGCTTTACACCTCTATACTGTGCATTACTATCTCTTCCGTTCCTCGAAGAGCCCTGTCCCTTTTTATGTGCCATGGTTGAGTCCTTCTATAATACGACCCTGAATTTACCATTGGTAATCAATCAGTCAAATTCTAACAACCTCTTGGAACTTTGTCCAGCAAATTTTTGAAGTTTGTGCGATAAAAGCATCCGTGTTATGCTGACTCGCACCATGACGCTGGCCCCCATCTTATCTAATCCGTCAGGGCTTTGGCCTTCGTCTTGTACGCGAGACTGTACTTTCGCTGCTTCTTTGAAGTCGTCAAGTTCGTTGCCCATGTGCAGCAAATGCGGCTAACTCTCAGATATGACTATACGTCCTGATTACGCTGGATGAGCTGCCGAGATTATGGGTCTGGCGTGCGTGCAGCACTCCCAGAGGGGCAAGAAACTACCACGTTTCGGGTCTATTTGACTCGAATTGGGGTGTCGATCGACTGCTTCGGGATGCCAGTTCCAAGCTGCTTTCTTGGCCCGTAGTGCGCGGCAAGCAAGTTGTAACACAGATGTCTATTCGGCCCGGAGCACAGCTTTGATGTCGTCTAAGGGCACGACACCTGTAGCAGCCAGCTTTATCTTGCTCTGGGGGTCAATGAAGAAAGTCGAAGGGATATACTGGACCAGACCGTAAGGCACTGGCATCGCAACTGTGCTGGATATAACCGGAAAGTTGATCTTTTCTCTCGCGACAAATCGTTCAAGCAAGGTGGCATTCTCCCGAGATACGGCCAATACTGCCAACTTCTCTGCAGGATTCTTGTCCCGTAGTTCGATAAGGTGCGGCAACTCTGCGCGGCAAGTCGGGCACCAGGTCGCCCAGAACATCAGTACTATGTCTTTGCCACGATAATCGCTCAGTTTATGTTCTTTGCCGGTGATATCAGTCAAGCTAAAGTCTGGAGCGGGCTTGCCAAACCACGTTGTGAAACTGGGATCCCAAGTCTTTGCCGCTTTGATGACATCGTTCAGACTCACTTTGGGACCAGATGGGGGTCCGACATCCGGCTTCGGAAACTCATCACCGCTCGTGTTGACCGGTTCAGGTTGCGGTGGACGCTCAGCGTCGGCCTGACCAGCAGGCTGCTTCTTGCATCCCACCCAGATTACCAGTGAGGCCAGTACGAGTACACAAATAACCTTCATTAGCTTAGGACTTGTCTGTTTGCTACGTTCAGTCATCTTACCATTCTCCTTGTAGTTACTGATTTACACAGCCACTATACTGTCGTTAAGCAGCTGCGTAAAGGCCAAATTCACAAATTTTTTTGCCTGACGGAGAGTGTTGGAAATATTGAATATCTCTTGCCGAGACGTTTTTAGGTACCGCCACAGATTCTACACAGCTCGAAGACAAACCTGACAGCCTTACCGGACCGGCAGTGGCTTATCATCCATCTGTGTTTTACGGCCGGCCTGGATTCGGGCGATTTCATTGGCTGCAGTGTCGACCTGAGCCTTGTTAGCATGAATGACAAAGTCTATTGTGAAACACCGGCTTTGGTGGGGTCCGAGCCTGGGAACGCGGCCGAATTTGCGCTCAATTGACCGATTGCGGGGAAAACCGGTACCCGGTTCGAGACCGGTCACATATCCGTCCTCAACCGCCACCGGATTCTTCCAGAGTGTGAAAAAAGGCAGCTCGTTGACGGAAAAAGCCATGGAAACAGCCCTGTCGCCGGCTGCATTGCGAAGCATGGCCTTCGTCCGATCGTCTTTGTCAGCCCAAAGCCACAGACAGTAGACCTGTTCGGCGAATCCCGGTGTCGGCCCACGGTAGAGGTCATAAGTTGAGACATCTCTGGCCGCATGCTCGTTGATCGGCGTTACCTGACGCACCGGAGCAACGAACCTTGCACCTTTCTCCATTAGGCCGGTGCCGTAATTGCCATGGTAGAGTATGCCAAATTCTTGTTCGACCGCGCTGCGGTTAGTTATCTTATCCGCGATTTGGAAGGCATTAGAGCCCGGCACGGTTGATACCTCCGTCCATAATTCGAGCTTTGGCCCGTGCAAGCAGGCCTCATCCACCCTGCCGCGTATTCGGATGCTGTAGGGCGCTTGCCGTTCAACTGTCACTTCCACTACCGATGCGGGAGTGTTTCCAATCTTGCCATGCAAAGTCAAATCCATCTTTGCCTCCTTGCCGGTATTATCGATGAATTCGTCGCTGCCTGGCCCACCGAAAAACTCCAGACCGCACCGCACCATCCATTCGTTGAACCCCTCCAGCCAGCCAAGGCCCTGCCGTGTGTGCAGGTTGATGTATTTAGGGTGAACCAGGCCCTTCACCGGCGAATCCCAGCCGAGAGGTATATCGCCCATCACAACTTGGTGAATCGACATCCCCCGCGTGGGAACTACCGTAAACCGAAGCTTGCCGCTGTCAACATCAATCACCTCAACGCCTTCCTGTTTGCCTCCGTGAAGCACATACTTGTGGACCGACCATGGAATGGCACAATCCGGCGTGATACCGCGATTTGTGATGTGCAAGGCTTCCACATAGACGTTCTTCTCGACGTCGGCAAGCACCAATCGAAAGGGCTCGGCTGCTCGGGCCGACGAAATCCCGACCGTCGCAACAACTATAGACACCAACCGTAACACTACTTCACCGCCTTTCTAACCGCTACATCCACGTTATAGATTTGGCTTCTGCTCGTTTATCCGGACACGCTAGCACTCAACTTCTCTGCTAATCTAACACATCGCGCTAACTGTGCAAGTACCTTTCAAGTCTCATGGCAGAGTTGCCCTGTGGCACCAGCAAACAACCCCTTTAGATTTTTACTATTTGTTGTTTACTATTTGCCGCCCACTACTTACGATATACCGTTTTTGAAGGCTCAATACCGACATAAGTTATTTCGGAACGAGTGGAAGGCCTTGTATGGCGGTTCAGAACAGGTTTTTGATTCTTCCGGGGCAATCTTGCGCAAATAAGGAGTTGACAGATGATCTACAGAAGATTTCGGTCCAGTGAGTTAATTGCGTCAGTGCTTTGCTTTGTTCTGTTGTTGGCAACCGCAGGCGCGGCTTTGGCTGATGTCAAGCTGCCTGCGGTAATAGGCGATAATATGGTGCTCCAGCAGGGGCAGAAGATCACCATCTGGGGCTGGGCAGAGCCGAACGAGGAGGTTATGGCCAGCGTCAGTTGGCAAAGTATGGAGTGGGGAGTCACCGCCGATGAGGGCGGCAAGTGGATGTTCAAAATGAATCCGCCGGAGATAGGCGGTCCCTACGAAATGACGCTCCGCGGCAAAAACACCATAACAATCAAGAATATCCTGGTCGGCGAGGTCTGGGTGTGCTCCGGCCAATCAAATATGCAATGGGCCGTCGAACAAGCAGCAGATCCTGAGCAGGAAATTGCCGCCGCCAAGTATCCTAACATCAGCCTTTTCAGCGTTGAGCGGAAGGTGGCAGAGGAGCCTCAGGGTGATTGTGTCGGCAGTTGGCAGCCGTGTAGTCCGGATACAGTTGGCGGTTTCTCGGCGGTAGCTTACTACTTTGGCAGAGAATTGCACAAAGAGCTCAACATACCAATTGGCCTAATCCATACATCCTGGGGCGGAACGCCCGCCGAGGCGTGGACGAGCAAAGACGCTTTGCAGTCAGAGCCGGTCTGTGCGCCTATCTTGCAGCGGTATGCCGATGCGGTTGCGAAATATCCAGAGGCCATGAAAGAATATGAGCGGAAGGTAGATGAATGGAAGGCGGCCGTTGCCAAGGCCAAGGCCGAAGGCAGCAAACCACCACACAGACCTGGCGCACCGTTTGGCCCGGGAAATCCTCACTCGCCGGCCGGTTTGTACAATGCAATGATTGCCCCTCTTGTCCCGTACGGAATTCGCGGAGCGATATGGTATCAGGGTGAATCGAACGCAGGCCGTGCTTATCAGTATCGCGAGCTCTTTCCGGCAATGATTAAGTGCTGGCGCAAAGATTGGGGCCAAGGTGATTTCCCCTTTCTGTTCGTGCAATTAGCCAACTTCATGGCCGTTAAGCCTGAGCCGGCAGAAAGTGAGTGGGCCGAGCTACGCGAGGCTCAGCTAATGACTCTGGCGCTGCCAAATACCGGGATGGCAGTCATCATCGACATCGGCGAGGCAGACGACATACATCCGAAAAACAAGCAGGATGTCGGCAAGCGTTTGGCCTTATGGGCCTTGGCCAAGACGTATGCCAAGACGTATGCCAAGACGTTGGTTTATTCCGGCCCCCTCTACAAATCAATGAATGTCGAGGGTAATAAGATCGTCCTGCGGTTTGACCACGTCGGTGGAGGGCTTGTTGCTCATGGCGAAGGGCCATTGAAAGGCTTTGCCATCGCCGGAGCGGACCGCAAATTCGTCTGGGCCGATGCAACAATCGATGGTGATAAGGTTGTAGTGAGTAGCGAAAAGGTTGCCGAGCCTGTGGCCGTGCGGTATGCCTGGGCAGACAATCCTGTGTGCAATCTCTATAACAAGGAAGGTCTTCCGGCTTCGCCGTTCCGTACGGATGACTGGCCAGGTGTCACAGCCGGCAAAAAGTGAGACCCATACGTCGGTTTCCGCTCAAATGGTGGACCGAAAAAGAGGTAAAGCGTTTCGCGATATTGAAATCAGACGCAGTTCCGATTCAGGTACCCTTCAATACATGTGAGAACCCTTATTGGGCTCGGGTACTCAAGACTATTCTTGGGCCCCCATTTCTAATTAAGAAAACTGTGGCAAACGGACTAACGGATGCAGAGGCAAGGAAAGGGAAATTCTGATACGCCCTGTGGGGTCTAAAGACGCCAGGACGCAGGATCTGGATACCAGAAAATAGGAGTATTGGAAGGAAAGCCTACTTTGACGACCGCTCGTTCTTGGAGACAAATCCCGAACCGATCAAGCATCAATAAACTTCCAGGAGTAAAAAGCAATATCTTTTACATAATTCTGCAGCAAATTGAAATGAGACTGGCGGTAGATTGAGATGAAAAAGCCAAATGTCAAAGAGCTTATTCGAGTGAGCAAAGATGTGATTGAAAACGCTTCGCTGGAGAATGGGGCAATTGTTGCTGCTAATTCCGACAAATCAATATATCCGGCAACCACCCAAGACTATCGGTATGTTTGGGTACGAGATGCAGCGTACGTGTGTATATCCGCAGACCTGCTGGGATTAGTGGACATCCCAGAAAGATTTTTTGACTGGTGTCTCAATAGAGCTGAAGGCTTCAAAGACACCGGTTTCTTTCAGAATGCATATGGTGTAAACGGGGCCATCGCCGGTACGTTAATACCGCCTAATGATGCAAGAGTACGCAGAAGAGTAAGGGGCAGGTATATGTGCCTGACACACCACGGAACGCAATTTCAGCCGGATCAGAACGGGTCTTTACTAATTGCAATAGGTCACCACATAAAACATTTCCGTATTCACGACCCGTTAAAATTCAAGAAACTGATACAAAAAACTGCCTCCGGCATCTCTGATTCATGGAAGAATGGCAAGTTTGTTCTGCCTCATTTTGATCTGTGGGAGGAAAGATGTATCCTTCCCACACAAAGAAGATATCATACCTATTCTTTAGGCATGTGTATAGCCGGACTTAGAGTCGCACTCGGACTATTAGGGAGAAAGAGGAGCTGGCTGCAAACAGAAAAAGAAATGTCAAGCGTTTTTTCTGATCTATATTCATGTAACACGAAGTCGATCCCGCGAACATACAGTGCAGGTAGAATAGCCAAACGTGGCGAACTTCGAAAAGAGGACTTCCTGCCAGATGCTTCACTATTAGGATTGGTATACCCTTCAGGAATATTAGACCCCCTTGATAACAAGATGAAGAAAACCGTTGATGAAATAATAGAAAGAAACACAATAAACAATGGAGGTTTACTGAGATACCCGCGTGATAGATATTGTGGCGGTGTCCGTAGAGGGTGGGTGACTTTAACCGGTGCTGGTGCATGGCCTTTACTTAGCTTTTGGATGTGTATCTACCATTGCCTCTGTGATGACAAGAAGAGCGCGAGAAAGTACTTTAGCTGGCCACTGGAAAGGATAAACAAGTACATGCCCGAGCAGATATTCAAAAATAAAACCAAACCTTCTGTATCGCCATTAGCATGGTCTCATGCTATGTTTATTATCGCAGCAAGGTCTCTGGGGTACATGTAGCGTGGTCTTGCTCGCCGAATCCCAAAAAGATCGACAGCTGACTGTCTCATTATGCCGGGATGATGTCCCGCCCGGCATCAACATAGAAATGGGCCCTAAACGGAGATTAACCAATGTATCTTATCAACAGAGCAGTGGAGGTGGTGAAGCTGAAGGAGCCTTTTCTGGACTGGGTGAATTCCATGTCGGGACCTAAACTAACCCTGGAAGCGATTAATAAGGAAAACCATGTGTTTCTTCTGGCCGAACATGGTAACGAGCAGGAACTTGAGCTTATCATACAGCAGCTGTATCCCGATATATTTAGAATTGAATTGCGTTCTTTCTGCCGGGACGAAAGCCGCTGGCCCAAGATCAAATACAGAACATTTCTGGATTGGTTCGATATTGAAGTCCACTCCACGGTCTTCGACCCCTATGACCGAGAGATAGAAAGGGAGGAATTTCTGCACTATTAGGAGAGCAAGATGAGAAGCGGTATCCACAAAACCGGCATGAATATCTTGTTACTCGTTTTGTCCAGCACCAGTGCGATTGCTGCTGACAGACGCCCTGAGAGTTGGACGAGAGCTGGGGTGCTCGGCCCGAGCCCTAAACGCATTACCGATGCGCTTCCGCTATCCGACCAAAACAACAAAGGCAACTGGAAAAGATACGAGCCGATGAGCGATGAGTTCAACGGCACGGAACTCGACACGAAGAAATGGTGGCCAAAAAATCCAAGGTGGCTCGGTAGGCAGCCCGCCTATTTCTACCCCGGTAACGTAAAGCTAAGCAACGGTAAGCTGCATTTGATCATGAGAAAGCAGGAAGTGCCCGAGATGCCCAAAGAGAAGGGTTACCACACGTACACATCTGCTGCTGTCCAGAGCAAAACAAAGGTGACATATGGGTGCTTCGAAGTCAAATGCAAACCTATGAGGTCACATGGGTCCAGCTCTTTCTGGTTCTATGACAGAACCGCCCAACTGTGGACCGAAATCGATGTTTTTGAAATTGGCGGAGCTGCCCCGGGCTTTGAAAAGAAATACAATATGAATCTGCACGTCTTTAGAACACCTACTGCGAAAAAGCACTGGTCAATGCACAGCGAATGGTTAGCACCGATGAGTCTGGCAGATGACTATCACGTCTATGGTCTGGAATGGGGCAAAGACGAAATCAAATGGTATTTCGATGGCGTTCTTGTCAGGCAGACCGAAAATACCCACTGGCATCAGCCTTTGACCTTGAACTTTGACAGTGAGACAATGCCTAAGTGGTTCGGACTGCCAAGGGATAGTGACTTGCCCTCTACGTACAGCATAGAATACGCAAGGGCCTGGAAGAAGGATGTCATCAAAAACGATTATTCCGGAACCACTTATGAGATCTACCCGGCTACGGTTGATTCTCAAGAGGAATTTGAGACGTTCGCAAACTCACTCAAGCCGGGCGATGAGCTAATCTTGCATGGGGGAATCTACTCTCAAAACGCTCGCCGGGCGGTTACTGCCAAGGGCACATCCGACAAACCCATCATTATCCGCGCTGCAGACGGAGAGAAACCGACACTTACCCGCCCAAAAAACAACCTCGACAGGCACAATAACATTGAATTTGTCGATTGCTGCTATCTGGTCATTCGAGGGCTTAGATTCAAAGGTGGCAGCTCTGGAGTGCGCTTCATCCGTGGCCACCATATCACATTCGAGGACTGTGAGATACTCGAAACCGGCAATAACGCGCTGACGATGAATAGTGGAGACTGTGACGCCTTCACAATCCGCCGCAATCACATCCATCATACGGGCTTGAGCAATTCGGGTCCCACTGAGGGCGAAGGCATGTATATTGGCTCCCACAACGGGTCGTACATAACCACAAACAGCCTCGTTGAAGGCAACTACATTCATCACCTGCGCGGTACGAGCAGCGGTGGAAACGACGGCATTGAGATCAAGTTCGGCTCGTACGCTAATATCGTCCGTGATAATGTAATCCACGATACGAACATCGGCAGAGAATACCCCGGAATTTTCGTATATGGTGGCGGCAAAGACACCAACATAGTTGAGGCAAACATCATCTGGAATGCTGGGGAGGGCATCCAGGTGGTCTCTGATGCGGTAGTACGAAATAACATCGTTTTGAACTGTTCGGCCACGGGAATCACGGCTGCTCCACACGCTGCGGTACCGCACGTACGCAACGTTACCATTACGAGCAACACGATAGTGCAGAGCCCAAGAGGTGTCTTGATTCGGTGGGCAAAAGCAGAAAACATGGTTTTCTGTAACAATGCTGTCTATTGCCCCGGCTCCACGGCGATTGATGCGTCGGGCATTAGAAGCAGCACCTTCAGCACCAACTATGTTCAAGGCCGCCTCGCAGGTGCAACTACGGACAACTCTCGTTTCATGGATGGTGGAAGTATCTCAGCAGCCTTTGTAGACCCCGACAACATGGACCTCTGGCCCAGGCCAGGCTCGGCGCTGATTAAGAACGCCAATCCGGATTACACTCCAAAGTTAGATTTCAACCGTGCAGCCAGGAGGCATCCCTTCGACGTCGGTGCTTATGAATCCGACGAGAGGACACAAAATCCGGGCTGGCGCGTACGAATGGGATTCAAGGGCGCTCGTTAATCAAAATCATCGACCACGTCAGCAGAGATCATCGATTGTGGGAACTGTCGACTGTGGAGACCTACACTTGCCGCCTACACCCATCCGTGTAAGGTACTGAGCTACTGTATGGTGGTTGGAATCGGGCGTGTCCCCAGACTTCCAGATTCAGCTTTTTCACCCGTTCAAAGTGATTATTGACGACATTGACTCCGCATCCATTTCGCTATAATCCCTTTATCACCAAAACCTTTGCGTTCTATGGTATGCATAAAGACATCAGCTAAAGTCTTGAGCAGCATAAAAATCACTAAAACCACATTTGACGAAAATGTTCCTCCAATAAAATATATGACAGCGCCACCGGCAATGAAAGATAGGTGCATAGGGATGATGCGGATATATGGGAAGAACATCATGCTGCCAATATTGGGCCTTTGTTTGTCCAGCCATTTTCTGTTATAGAAAAACGAGAAGCACTGGTAAAGAAAGAAAACCATTGCTATCGGTAAAATCGTAGCCGGCTCAATGGAGGGAAAGATTGTGCCTAATCCAAAAGAATACAGCATATGGAAGAAACCATAGTGCATGACAAAAATAATCGCAACTCGAATTTTTGTCTGTACGGTTGGGTCAACAGGCTTATCGTTGATCGTAAAGCTCTCTGTAGAGAAGTCCTTCAGGCATAGAATTTTGAAGAACCATAATATCCCTATGGAGACACTGTGACTCCAGTAAGACCATATTATAATCCCTACAGACCAGCCTTCTATTAACGCCCATATTATTGTAATTAGGTTCGAGAGGATAAGCGCCCATAAGGACAGGTCTGAATAGAGCAGCTTTCTATTCTTACTGCTTAAGACATGTGATAGGCCGTATAGAGTCACTTGTGACACTTTCTGCCGGAGAGACTGACTACTTCTCAGTTATGAGTGAATGACTGCTTCCAGCCTTTTTGAATTCCCATGGCCAAGTCAATACTCCGCTAACGAAGAAAATGATACGCTTCAAATACTACAAGTTACAATCGTAAACTCACTGTCTTTAAAAAAGATGTCCTTCACTCGAACGCCCCTAATGTTCTTTTTTTTAAGCAGCTTGTCAACATCAATAGAAATTTTCGGATACTCAAGTTTCATATATTCCGGTATGTTGATTTTCAATACCTGACTTAGCCAACCCATGGCCTTGCTTACATGGCCGCCCACAATATTGAGTTCAAATATCGCACTGTTGTTGTCGAAACTCAAGTATCTTAACGAGGCAGGAATAAACGGCAAAACGAATGAATTAGTTCTTATCACGAAATGGATTCGTTCGCCTTTGACTCTTGCGCGTATTATCTCGCCGGGCAAGAGCTTATTAGAAATCAGGATTCCTACAAGCTCGTCGAGGTTGAAAGTTATTCTTGCCATAATTTCCCCGTGCCGATTTCCTGTTAAGTTCGAGCTTAGTACACAAATACATTTTAGCCTGGCCTGCGGCTTTCTGAAAGAAGACTCTTTTTTATAATGACACCTCAAGCCAAGATCGGCAATTCTACGCTTGTAAAGTGCTAATAAGGGGCGTTCTGGGAGATTCTGTGGGTTGGCTGACCACAGAAGTAACCTTTCCGAAACAGGCAAAAACTTCTCGACAAGACCGAACGCCCTTGATAAGATGTCGTCACAACTTCGGAAGGTTGTTTATACTCTTTTCTGGCAGTGGTTTATGTGCAAACAGATAATCCAACGACTTGTTCGGTCGTATCTGTCGTTACGGCGCGGTCGCGTATGGATTCGGTCGGCTTTGATGGCCCATTCGTTTTCGCTCACGGCCGGCCTTATGTCGGTTTGTATAGGCCCATACGAAATATGAGCCCATAAAGAGAGACAGAAACAAGAAAGGAAGGTGAATTATGTTCAGAAAAGTACTATTCTTAACGGTCTCTGTATTAGGTTTGCTGGCTTGCGAACTGCAAGCAGGTCTCGTCAATTCAAAGTGGGTTGGCAGCGAGCGGGGCGAATGGGGCAATAAAAACAACTGGGACCCGCGCGTTGTACCGGACAATAATCCCTTTAACACCTTCGCCGTAACGATAGACAGCAACAGCATCGGCTTAGATGAGATAGAAGTCTCCCTAAAACAGAATCGTACTATCACTCGGCTCTCTACTTCCGGCGTAGTTGAGTTGGTACGTGCGGAGGACTCAGACGATGGTTTTTGGCTGATCATAGAAGACGCTAATGGCTTTGAGAATCTTGGGGCTTTAACCATTCAGGACGACCTTTGGATTCATGGCGATATCGTAAACTACGGCAAACTAAAGATAAGCTGTCAGGCTGAGGTAGAGGGCAACATAATGAACAACGGCTACATGAAAACCTCAGACGGAGTTGAGATCTTGGGGAACGTAACCAATAGTGCGGGAGCAACAGCAATTGTTCTGGACCCAGACGTCGGGGGCACTCTGTACAATGCTGCTGGTGCAAGCCTCAGAATTTTGGATAACGTGGAGGTTCACGAGGATAACGAGGGTAATCGGGGCGACTTAGAGAACGCTGGGCTGATAATCGTCGAGCTGGCCGGCGATTTATGGGCGGAACAGCAGTTTCATAATACAGGACAAATCGAGCTAATGGGCGGCTCACTCGGCAGGTTCGTACCAGAGAAGGGACAACAGGTCGTTGACAATAACAGCCCTGGTGCGATTGCAGGTTTTGGCATAGTCAAAGCGAGACAACTAATTCAGAACAAGGGAACAATTTGCGCTTCAGAGGGCCCGCTCTTGGTTGAGAGCAAACGTTCTGTAACAAATACCGGCACACTCATGAACGAGGTTGGCGCTGCGCTGCACATTCGAGCATCAATAGTAGACGTCAATAATCAGCACATAATAGAGATTAACGATGCAGGCGCAGTGACTTTCAACGGTTATCTCAATAATGAGCCGAATGCGATAATAGACCTGCGTGGCGGCACTCTATCGGCCCAGAGAATGACCCAAATGGAAGGTGCAAAATTTGAAGGTTTTGGCGGAATCACCGGCAACGTGCTTATTGACCCCAACGCCGTAATCAAGCTTACTGGGCCCACAAATATTGTCGGTGATGTCACAATCTCACAAAATGCCACATTGGAAATAAGCGATGGCACCACACTCATTACCGGTCAGACAACCTGTAATGGGACAATCCATATGAAGGGTGGGCGTATCATCCCACAGGGTGGTTTATCAGGCAACTGTAACATCATCTGGGAGCCGGGCACTTACAGCAACATTGCCGATTTCAATCTTGACGGACGGGTCAACTTCAAGGACTTGACAGACTTCGCCGACACCTGGCTCTGGGTTCGCGAGTAGGCGCGGACCAGCAAAAGCTGAGACGCCATAGAATTTCGTGGCTGACCTGCGAGAGGCAGGATAGCAACTAAGCTCGATACAAGGCGACTTCCAGGTCAGGCCAGCCCAGCATTTTTCTGTACAACCGCACTCTCTCCACGCTTTGAAATGAGGCATGGTTGACAAGAATATCTGAAGTTGTAAGGGCTACTATTCTTACCATGAATATGCAGACTGGTCATGCGCTTTTCTTTCATCCGCCGATATTCTCGCCAGCCCGCAGAAGATCAGCCCAGAGAGTCATAGACCTCACGGATTGCAGCAACGATATAATCATTGATCCGCTGAGTATATTTCGCACCGATGCGAACTTGCACGAAACGGTCGAAGATCTCCAGCGTTTGCCGGCAGCTATCCGGGCCATATTGAATTTTCTTGCCTTGCGGGCTGTTGAACGAAGGCCAGTCGGGATGTCGGGCTCGTTTGTTCATCACGGATTCCTCGATCGGCAGCAGAACCGACCCCGTTAGTGTAGACGCTGGTACCTTTCGTTTCCTCAGCTGGCGGATGCAACTATCGCGCGTCGCTCTGTCTTTCATATCGAAATAAACGCCGTACCCAATATCGCCTTTGGGGTCGGGGCAGCGGCGCAAGCGAATACCGGGAAGCTCCTTGATGCCGTCATAGATGGCCTCCGCATTTCGGCGCAGTTGAGCCACCATTAAATCCAGCTTCGAGAGTTGCACGCCAAGTACAGCTCCTGTAAACTCGCTCATCCTGAAGTTCTCCCCCGCAAAGATCGGCACCTGGCTGGACCCCAGACGGTCACGAAAGACTCTGTCGATTATGCCCATGTGGTGGAAGCGGGCCGCGCGTTCGTAGATGAGCGGATCGCTTGTCACCAGAGCACCGCCCTCTCCCGATGTAATCACTTTGTTGACCTGGAAACTGTAGATGCCTACGTCACCGATGGACCCCAGTTTCCTCCCACGATGCGAGCCACCGACGCACTGCGCGCAATCCTCGAGGACCGCCACACCACGTTTACGAGCGGTCTCCATAATCGGGTCCATATCACAGGGTCCACCCAGCAAGTGGACGGCAATGACGGCTTTTGTCCGGTCAGTAATCTTTCGCTCAAAGTCCTTGGGGTCGATGTTGAAGGTGCTATCGATGTCGGCAAAGACCGGCAAAGCTCCCGCATGCACCACACAAGTATAGTCCGACCACCACGTGTAAGCAGGTACGATTACCTCGTCACCCGGCCCGATACCGAGCCCTGCCACCGCGCAATCCAAAGCTGCTGTGCCTGAGGTTACGCCCAGCGCAAAGCGGGTGCCCATATATTCTGCGAAATTATCTTCAAAGCGTAGGACCTTGACCGGCTTGCTCGCCCCCCAGAACCGGAAAGGAGACCGGGATTCCAATACCTCCAGCAGTGCCTGCTCTTCATGTTTGTCGAAGAATTGAGGTCCGACAAATCCCGGATCGATGTCCGGCACGTCCGTCCGCTTTGGGCTCTCTTGAGCCAGGAGCCTCTGCGCCCCCAAGCCAATTCCTGCGCCGGACAAGGCCAGGCAACCTGTCGTCAAGAATTCTCGGCGGGAGATGCTCTTGTTTTCAACTTTTTTGGTAACATCTTGCGTGGTCATTTTCGGCCTCCTTATTCGAGGTTGTTTTGCCAGACGCCCGTTCTTTATCGCTCAGCTGCCGGTCAGGACTGCCGGTACCGGTGATATTGCCAAGATCCGTCCCAGAGCGTCTGCCGTTTTGGTAATTTTGGCCAACATATTGCGGCCGCCAAACTTAGACTTCACCACAATTATAATCACAGGGGCCGCTGTTATACATCCTCATTTCAACCAGCCCAGAGGCTGCTCTCTACCTTTCTTTCGTATTTGTCACTGACAGATCACCGATCGCAAATTGAATTCCGGCCAGCACGTGCCGTAGGAACAGTGGGTTCCAGTAAGTCTCAGCAGCGTGACCCAGGGTGGTATAAAAGACGCGCCCATCAGCGTATCGTCTTGTCCAAGAGACGGCGTAGTCTCCGTCAGACCGCTTCGCCGGATCAGCCATTTGCTCTAGGTCGAGGCTCAGCAGGATGTGGAGCCGCTGGCGTGAATAGGGCTCGCGGAAGATGTAAATCTCATCGTTGATACGGTATGGCTTGCCGCCGAAGCAGGCATTTACTGGATGGTGGGGGTCGTCCAGCTTGATTGCCACCTCCTGATAAATGTGTCCACCATAGTAGCCGCCCATCATCTCACCGTATTCGGGCCAGTTTTGCAGAGCGGCGGTGGCGGCATGTATGCCGACGATGCCTTTGCCGCTGCGGACATAATCCAGGATGCCCTGCTTGACGGCCTCGTCGAATTTCAACGCCGCGGCTTTCTGCTCCTCGGTCCGCTGGGCAAAATCCTCGGGCAGGAAGGGGTCACTTTCGTGGATGTTGTTCATCACAAGAGCATCGAACTGCGGTAGACGGTCGCCCAGCAGCAACCGTGGGTCATCGTCTACCACCGCCTGAAACGCGCCGGTTTTACGGCCAATGATTTCCAGTGCCTTTTCGGCGTAAGGGTTCGGCTGGTGCGTCCAGGTGTGGCCCCAGACGAGCACCTTGCGAGGCTTGCCGGGCTTGGCTGGGGCCTTGTCCGGAGCGGCAGCTTCTATCCGCTGAATCTGCTCCTCGGTCGGCAGGGGCACATTCCTTGCCTTCATTTTGGCGGCCCTGACGTCCGGCGGCGTCGGCCCGGGCGCCCGCTTGAACGCACGGTCGGGACGTGGAGCAGTCGGCGCCTCCAAATCGCCTGTGGTGAACTGGATGGCATCGAGGTAGAACTGGAGCAGTTTCGGATTCCAGAAGAGCTCGGTCCGATGCCCAAAGGATGTGTAGAAGATTCTGCCTTTACCGTAGGACTTGAGCCAAGCCAAAGCGAAATCGTTGTCTGTCCGATTAATCCACTTCACGCCCATATTGGTCCGTTCCGGGTCAAGCGAAAGCAGCACGCGCACTTTGCTGCGGTCATACGGGTCGCCGTACTGATAGATCTCGTCCGCAAGCCGGAAGTCCTCTCCCCCGAAGGCCGCCGACAGAGGATGCCCAGGCTCTTCTACGGTTACGCCAATCTCTTCGTTCCAAGGATGACCTGTGAAGGTAGCGCCGAGAAGCTGCTGGAACTGGGGCCAGTGCCGGTTGGCACCAATTGCATAGTGAATCGCCATGACGCCGCCTCCGTTTGCCACGTAATCGAGCAGGCTTTCGCGCAAAGCCCGCTCGACGGTAGCTTTGTCTGCGCCGTGCTTTTTGAACACGTCCTTGGCCATATCCGCATCGGTAGGTGTGATCCAAGGGCCGGAGCTGTTATTCATTACGATCGCGTCGAACCGGCGGACGTTCTCCGGCAGGTACATAGCCAAGTCTCCACTCACAACCGGCTTAAACGCGCCGCTCTTGCGGCCGATTGTTTCGAACGCAGCGGTGCCGTAGGGGATACAGTAGCCTTTGTGCGGGTCCTTTTCCATCAGGTGGGCCGGCGTGATCCAAATCAGCACGCGCCGAGGTTGCTTGGGGACAACGCGTGCTTTGGCAGGCGCGGCCTCGGCAATCATTTTGGCCTGGTGTGCTGGGATTTGGTCTGCATACGATAACCTACACACCAGCACAGCGATGACCAACAAAAACGAGTAAGTGTGAATCTTGGTTTTCACAATGAAGCCCTTCATAGAGACCAAGCCCCACGATATTCCGAGCGCAATAGCGCGTCGGCCGGGGCATTATTGACGATTTTCATGGCGACCGCATCCAATCCTGGCCTGCCCTCGAACCGCGTTGCCACACTGCCCAGCATGAAAAATTCGTTGAGGGCAAAGGCGTAGCCAGAGTCGGCCTGATAAGTGCGAGCCGCACGACTGTCTTTGAGAACTAACAAACCAGCTCCGCCAAAAACGGTAGCCCTGAGAAAAGCTTGACAGCTGGACATACATCTCATTTTCTGACCACCCGTTTCGTCTGTTCTTACACAATTTCTTCCGGCTCACCTGTGCTGCTCATCGGCATTCCCCACTGCAAGTGTCCCGTGGCTTATAATAAGACAACAAGAACAGTGAACGTCCAAGAACAGAAGCATGCGCCCTGTAATAATAAGGCCTGCGGCGAGTTATTGCAATCATAAAGGCACAGCACTTTTGACCTAACCACAAAGCCTGACCGGATACTTGTGAGGTCACGTATTTGGCCACAGACAGCGGCTGGCAGCTTGAAGCACTGTCAGTCCTCCTTTTTTCTGTAGCACCAAGATCGGACACCTATAAGTAGCTCAAAGTCAAATACTAAGATCCCTGTTGCCACATTCTCTTTTGTTTTAAGCGTTCAGGCGGTTTATCAGTTGCCGTGGCGGTCTACTCCTGGAAAGCCAATCAGTTGCTTCAAAACACCGAACACACATGGAGGCAGGCCGGTCACGATCCTGCTGTCCCGACCAATAATGCCACCGAGCGGGTCATCGGGCTGACCTATAAGATTCGGGCCAAGACGATGCGAGGTTCTAAGAGTTGGGCAAGGTCTTGGCTCATCCGTACCTGGCCCGGTTTGTGCGAGGGGCCGATGGTCCCTGCGACTTTCGCAAGGTCATCTAAGCCCAGAATCTGAGGCAGTCTTCCATCATAACAGAATCGGCCACAATCCCTGGGACGATTGTCCGCTCCGCGGATACTTGCTACTCGCGGATTGTCTGTGTAATATGTTGTCAAGTGGCCGGCATATCGCCGTCCCGTTAATGGAGACGCACTTATGGCAACAGCGAGAGTCACCGAAAACACAAGGATTGCAGTTGCAGCATGCGTCATACTTGCATGCTGTCCACTCTGGGCGAACCAAAGGAGTGAACACAAGGTCTCCGACGAAGCCGTTGATATAGCGCCGTTCGGCTTTCGGGTCTCGGACACTGGCGGTGAGTGGCATGGTATTCGATGGGCCGGGCCACGTAAAATCACACAGGTGGTAGCGCTATTCGAGGACGGCCAGACCCCGTCGGACCCGTGTGAGGTGAAGCTTCAGTATTGGCACAGGACCTGGGATGGCAAGGCCGACCCGATACTGGCAGAGCGAGGGGCCGGGGGCGTAGGCTGGGACGCAATGGATGACTGGACCAATGGTAAATGGATAGACGGCAGGACTTCCGTCGATGTAAACGGGGGAACCTGGACATATAGCTTCTTGCCGATCACTTCGGAAGAAATCGAAGGCGTGAAAAGTCCGGGTGTAGCCTACCGTAAGACTCTGTGGATTAGGCTGCATTTTGGCCGGCCGGCGCCAAGCCCTCGTGCTATGCGTGTGCATACAGAGTCCACTTATCAACCACTGAAGGTTCATATTCAATTTGGCAGACCGGCCATGCGCAGCGTAGGAATGGCTGGTGCGGAAACAGGTAGCCTTGAGGTGTATAATGGGCGTCTCGTGAACGTGCGTCCTATTGGTAATTCTCCCGTCAACGTCAGCCAGGACTTGAAATGGTCTTTGCCCACCGGTGCGAATGCCGGCATCGAAGCGGATATTTTAATGGCAAGTGACCCTGCCGATGACCGCTACGACCGAACAGTCGTTACGGTTCGCTCAAGCCACCGTCCATTCTCATTTGCAGCCGATGAGATTGCGCGTGGTGATCGCATTCTCGTTGACGACCTTGGCGTGCTGGTCACACGGGCACAAGACGACATAACAATCGACGGCTACCGCAAGGCTCTTCGCACGGGTCTTCGAGGGCGGACGGTGTATGAGCGTGTGAAGGATGCCCCAGAGCAAACTCTGTCACAGGCCTGGGGCGATATGCCTCTCAAACGTCCCTTGTGGTTTGTCCACGGTCTGCCCGGAAATCGCAATACAATGAGGCAGCATCCCAACGGCGATATAGATGTGACCGCGGTCCGCCGATGGTTCGCAGTTCAGCGAAGCAAGCAAGACAGCGACCGCAAACAATGGAATGGGGACATGCTGAGAATCTCATTCGGATTTCCCGGCGCAACACTGCGCGGGGGAAGAAGACTAGAGGAGGGCTATTTGCCCCGTCTGCATACCTGGTGGCAGGATGGGCCTGTCTATTACGAGCAGATGAGCATCATGGATGCACTGGATGCCGACCTGAATGACATCGACCTGGACGACCCGACGGTCCTTCTGATGCGTGTAAGAATAGTCAATGTCTCACAAACGCAACGCGCGTCCGCAAAACTGCGCTTTGCATCGAGGGCGCGTGGTGAAGGCAAGTTGACCATTCGGCAAGGCCGGGCTATTGCGCAAACCGATAGGGGCCACCACGTGCGGTTCCTAATCGCCGGTGGAGAACAGGGCACTTTCGCCGAAGATGGAGATTCAACTGCTTGGACGGAGAGCATCCAACCCGGTGATTCGGCGACATTGCATATCTGCATACCCTCTGTCACGCTAACGGATGAAAAGGAGATTGAGGCTCTGCAAAAACGCGATTTTGACTCTGGCGCCAAGCGCATTTGTGGTTTCTGGCAGGAATTGACAGCCAAAGCCGCACAAATCGAAACGCCCGAACCTTGGATCAACGATTTCTACAAGACCCATTTGCGGCATCTGCTGGTCAACTGCTTCAAGGAGCTTGATTCTGATCTCTTGCACGCCCACGTGGGCACGTTTTACTACGGGGTCTATCCAAATGAATCGGCGATGATGATAAGCGACTTGGACCGCCGCGGTCTGCATGAGCATGCACGGCACAATCTGGATTCATTTCTGCACTACCAGGGTACGGTCTCAATGCCCGGCAACTTCAAGAGCAGCGAGGGGCAGTTCTACGGTGCCGGCGGCCACGAGACCGGTGGGTACAATAAGAGTCACGGGTACGTGATGTGGAACATGGCGCAGCACTGGTGGCTGACGCGAGATCGAGCGTGGATGGACAAGGCCTCCCCCAAGCTCGTCAAGGCCTGTGACTGGGTTGCCGGAGAACGCAAGGCCACCATGAAACTGCTCGAAGGTGGCACGAAACCGCTTGAATACGGGTGGCTTCCGAGCGGCTCGTTGGAAGACGTCACGGATTACTGGTACTGGCTGGCCACAAACAGCGCCACGGTCTGGGGTTTTCAGGCTTTGGCGGGAGCCCTCGGCGACTATGGACATCCCGAAGGCCCCAGACTTCAGAAGGAGGCACAGACCTTTTACGACGATTTCATGCGAGGGATTACCGAATCGCGTATACGCTGCCCGGTGGTGCGGCTCAGAGATGCTACTTATGTGCCGAAGATCCCTTCCCGGCTTTATGAGCGAGGCCGCGCCCATGGTTGGCTGCGCGAGACGCTTGAGGGGGCCATGTTCCTGCCGGCATACGGCTTGCTTGCCCCGGATGCTCCGGAGACGGAGTGGATACTTAAGGACTATGAGGACAACCTCTACATATCCGAACGGTATGGCTATGCGATACCAGCGTTTGAAGAATTTTGGTTCTCTCGCGGCGGTTTCTCGATGCAGGCCAATCTGCTGGATGGTCCTCTGCCGTATCTGTGGCGGGATGATATCAAGCACTTTATCCGCGCATACTTCAACAGCTTTGCCTCGGCCTTCTATCCCGAAATCCGCATGTGCAATGAGCACTCGCTGCCGGAGCTTGGATACCCAAGAGGCGATCACTTCAAGTCTTCGGATGAGGCCCAGTCCACGTACTGGCTTCGGCTGATGTTTATCAACGAAATGGGGCCGAGGCTGTACTTGGGGCAGGCCATACCAAGATACTGGCTGTCGCACGGAAACAAGGTCGGTATCAGGAATGCACCGTCCAATTTCGGTGTTCTGTATTTCACAATAGAGTCAAAGTCGGCCGAAGGTCTGATCAAGGCCGCCCTTGACCCTCCTCGGCGCAATCCTCCGGAGAGTATATTCCTGCGCCTTAGGCATCCGGATAGCAGCAGGATCAAGAGTGTTACCGTCAACAGCCAGCCTTATGAAAATTTTGAGGCCGATAAGGAGTGGATAATTCTGCCGGGCAAGCTTGACGAACAGCAGGAAATCATCGCAAGGTACTAAACAATGAGTTGCAGAGCAAATCGATTTTTGGAGAGACGGTCATGTTGCAAAAAAGACTCTTCGTGATTCTTTCAGCAATATTTATCTGTGGGGCCCTTTTCCCCAAACATACGGCTGGTCAACCGCGGCCGAGGAAGAAGGTCATCGAGTACGGCTGGGATGTTCCATACCCTGATTTCGTCGAGCAGAACATACAGGAGATGGAGAAACGGCCCTTTGAAGGCATTATCTTCCGCACAAAGGGATTTGACCACGCATTCGACACCAGCGCCTGGAGGCAGGAAGAATTGCAGCCGCAGCTCGATACGCTCGCTAAGATCAAGTGGCGGAAGTTCACCGATAATTTTCTCACGCTCTATGCCGCCAACAAGGCAGGAATGAACTGGTTCAACGATGAGCACTGGAAAAACATTGAAGATAATCTGAGGTTGTTCTCGCTTGCGGTCAAGACAGGAAGATGTGTAGGAGTTTGCTTCGATCCTGAACCATACGGGACCGACCCCTGGGTCTATCCGGGCTCCTATAAGGACAAGTCATTTGATGAAGTAGGCGAGCAGGTCCGCAAATGTGGGCGGCAGTTCATCAGAGCCCTGGAAGCAAATATGCCCAAGCTGAGGGTCTTGAGCTTCTTCCAGTTCGGTCTATATGGGGACATTGTCGATGAGCCTGACCCAAAAATCCGCCAGAATAGGCTCCTCAAGAGATGGATGGTATTGCTGCCCTCATTCTACATTGGCATTCTCGAGGGCGCTTCATCAACGACTATCCTCATAGACGGCAACGAGTCGGCGTACTACTATGAAAGCCCTGATAGTTTCTATCGAGCTTATCACCTGATTAGACAGCGGGCTCAGGCCTTCGTGCCGGAGGACCTGCGTCAGAAGTATAATGCGCAGGTACAGGCTGGCATGGCGCTGTACATTGATCAGACTCTGGCAAGGCGCACCCAAGAGACAACAAGTCATTTCCTTTCGCCTCAAGAGCAGCTCAGATTCTTTGAACACAATGCCTATTATGCACTCTCCGCTACAGACGAGTATGTCTGGTGTTACAGTGAGAGAATGAACTGGTGGCTGCCTCCGGAGAAGGTTGAGCAGGATCGTGTGCTGCCGGCCGGTGTTGAGGAAGCGCTCATCATCGCCAGGCAAAAACACGAACAGGGCAAGCCGCTGGGCTTCGATATCAAGGAGATGATCGAAAAAGCCCACGACAAAAGACAAAAGGCCAAGGGGAAAAACTGACAATATGAGCACCAGATGCCAAGAATTCACTCATTGCTCAGAAAGGTACGATTGAGATGGTTCCGAAGAGTAGAACAAGCATGGACCACCCATTCATGAAAGATGCTCTGGTTGTGTTGCTGTCAATTATCTCCTTTTGTTCGCGCACGATGGCGATGAACACAAATGACAGTGGTACTCCCAAAGTGCAAGTCGTGAGAGAAGATGGAAATTGGAGCATTCGCGGCGCCAGGAACCACCTGCAGTTTAATCCCTCTGATCTTCAAATGACGATGCGCACAAAAGAGCGGATTTGGTCCATGTTTCCTTCATTTAGTAGTGACCTTGTCGTCGAGAGCGCCGGGCAGAGACTATCGGTGCGGTTGGCCGATGCCGACAAAAAGGATATCTCGCCTTACCAGACCGGCTTCAAGAGCGGACTCAAGGTGAATCTCACAGACTTCCGCCACCAAGACAATAAGATAGACCTGGAAATCAGTCTGTTCATTTGCCTGGAAGGGCCACAGGAAGAGCTGGTCTGTGAACTGATGCCGGTGGAGAAAGACACGAACATACTCGAGTGCTGCTGGCCGGCATCTGTGAGCGAGGCATCGTTTGACACGACTTTCGTGCCATTTATGCAGGGTATGCTGTTGCCGAAGGACTGGCCCAAAAAGGTCCGGCTATACGACACAGTATGTTACGGACGAGGCCTGTATATGCCTTGGTGGGGACACCAGAAAGAAGACTCAGCCGTGCTTGTCCTGATAGAGACACCGGAGGACGCCGGCTGCCATTTTGAGCACCTTCCTGGCGGGCCGACAAAAATCCAGTTGAGATGGATTCACTCCCTCGGCAAACTTCAATACCCGCGACGTGTCCGACTTTGCTTCTTCGGCAAAGGCAGCTATGTCACCATAGCCAAGCGGTACCGCCGGCACGTGCAGGAGACCGGCCATTTCATCTCACTCAAGCAGAAAATCGCCCGGACACCTCTGCTAGAGAGGCTGATCGGTTGTCCGGTTGTCCACACCGGCATCCTCTCTCACATACAGCCCGAATCGAACTATTACCATAAGGATGACCCTGCGAAAAATCATCAATTGACAAGCTTTGACGAGCGGGTCAGCCAGCTTCGGAAGCTTGCTGAAAAGGGCATAGACCGCGCTTATGTACACCTCGACGGCTGGGGCTTCCGCGGATACGACAATCTGCACCCGGATATATTGCCTCCCTGTCCAGAAGCGGGCGGCTGGGACGGCATGAGACGATTCGCCGACGCGTGCGAGCAGCTTGGCTACGTCTTTGCAATCCACGACCAGTACCGCGATTACTATCTCGACGCCAACTCGTATAATCCGCGCCATACAATCCTGGATCGAAGCGGCAATCGACCTCTGCACAGCATATGGTTCGGCGGCAAGCAATCGATACTGTGCTCGAGATTGGCTCCCGGCCATGTCAAAAAGAACTACCTGGCCTTGCTCAATCACGGCATCAAGGTACGCGGCGCCTATCTGGATGTCTTTGCAGTTGTGCCTCCCGATGAATGCTACAATCCGGAACACCCCGCTACCCGCGCGGATTGCCTGAAATACCGCGGCATGTGCCTGGATTTCATCCGCTCCACGGGTGGTATCGTCAGTTCCGAAGAACCGGCCGATTGGGCCGTTCCGCACATTGATCTGGTGCATCACGGGCCCTATGCTTTGGACCCCGGTCCGGGTCACGGGCCGGCGATGGGAATCCCTGTTCCTCTATTCAATCTGGTTTACCACGATGCACTGCTGCTGCCCTGGTCTTTGGGCAAAGGCGGCTGGGGCATTCCGAAGAGAGACCTTGGTTATTTACACGGTCTGGCAAATGCGGGCATTCCGTACCTGTCGCTGCAGCCCGACGAGAAGGAGCTCAAGCAAGTGCGGACTATGTGCGCATTGAACAGGCGCGTCGGGCTTCTGGAAATGACAAACCACGAATTCCTCGACAAGTCATTCCGAAAACACCGCACAACGTTCGCCGACGGCACAGCCGTCACAATCGACCTGGACAAAGAGACATGTGAGATTTCGCCCGCGCTGCCCGCATCTATCGAGGACAAACTGAAGAAGTCACCTTAGACACTGTTTGATCTCGCGCCCAAACAAATCCGTTGTGTTGTTGCCGTGCTTGAAAGAAATGTAGGCGACCCACACGGTACCGTCGGGACCTACCGCGGCTGAAGGGAAATCGTCCTCGGTTGATATACGGGTCAATCGCATCGGGACCGTGGCGAGCTGGACGTCAACGCTCCCGTCAAGGAATTTCCGCTGATGCCGATACTCAAGCTCGGACAATGCGAAGGAAAAGTCACCCTGCTTGGTATTTACCTGGACTTTCGCATTTGGTGGAGCCGGTTCGAAAAGCACTGAACTTGAAGCTGTCTATCATTTGTTAATACTTGAACAATCTCCACATTCTTGGAAGAATAATCTGTCTCTATTAGTACATCCATATTCTCATGGGCGTATCTGTAGAGACCAAGTCACGTTTCGTGTGCTCGTTATCAGTGGCTTATAAGCATGAAAGAAGGTAAAACCTAATTTCTGGAACGACCATGAGTGATGTCACACGCATTTTGAACGCGATTGAAAAGGGAGATACCCGGGCTGCAGATGAGCTACTTCCCTTGGTCTATGAGGAGCTGCGCCGTTTGGCTGCCCAGAAGATGTCGCAGGAACTGCCTGGCCAGACCCTGCAGGCGACTGCTCTGGTCCACGAGGCCTATATCCGGCTCGTGGGTTCAGAGGCCCAGAATTGGAAAGGCCGCACCCACTTTTTTGCAGCGGCAGCCGAAGCCATGCGGGTAACTAACCGCGCCGACGCCAACAAATTTGTCGACCCGCCGTACCACGATGGCTGGACGCTGTAACTAAGAAAACAAACAACCTGGACCCCAAACTCATATCGTCACGCCGGTATCTGAAGAATGTTCCAGCATTGCCCAGGAGGTCACAGCACAGAGGACACCTATGAATAGCTCGAAATAAGATACTAAAACACCTGTTTCCACCAGTTTTTTTTGAGGCATCCTTGTTACGACATATCAGCTAACGTTCGTAGCTTATCCGAACAGCTTTTCGGCTTCACGATGCAATCATAACGAGCAGCGTGAATCTGCTTATGTCATGGTCAATCGTTATAAAATGTTGCCAAACACCTGTCTGGAACTTGCCGAATGCCAAGACAGTCCATGCAGATTATTGAGGCGTATCAAAATATCCGCTCCGGTTCATTCATAGAATTGGAACTTCTGGAAGGAATCCCCGAGAATCGGCGGATACACTTTCATACTACGACGTGAAAAACACACTTGCAAAATGCTTTGCGATGGCTATGATAGTGCACAGTGTGGCCTGTACAACATTCAGGCCGAAGGGAAATAGCAATTCCCGGAGCAAATATGCATTTGAAGTCGAAACCATTCAGTTAGGAGTAAAACCGTTATGAGCGACATTACTAACAAAAGCACGTCACGTCGTGAGTTCTTGAAGGACACCGGTCGGATCGCCGCTGCATCAGCTTTTGTGGCGGCGGCCGTTCCACGTATGTACGCTGGGCAGAGCAACACTATCAAGGTGGCCTTGATAGGCTGCGGCGGCCGGGGTACCGGCGCAGCCTCGGACGCCCTGTCCGTAAACAACGGGCCGGTCAAAATCGTCGCCATGGGCGACGTCTTCGAAAATCGCCTTAACAGCAGTTACGAGAATTTGAAGAAAATGCACGCCGACCAGGTGGATGTACCGAAGGATCACCGGTTCGTGGGCTTCGACGCTTACAAACAGGCGATGGATTGTCTGAGTCCGGGTGATGTCGCGATCTTTGCAACGCCTCCGGCATTCCGCTGGGTACATTTCACCTACGCAATCAAGAAAGGCCTCAACGTTTTTATGGAAAAGCCTGTCACCGTGGACGGCCCAACCAGTCGGCGGATGTTCAAGCTCGCCGAAGAGGCAACAGCGAAGAACCTCAAAGTAGGAGTGGGATTGATGTCCCGTCACAGCCGGGCGCTCCAGGAACTGTTTCAACGCATCCAGGACGGCGAAATCGGCGACCTCATTTTGCAGCGCGGCTACCGGATGCATGGACCGATCGGATTCTTCTCCTCCGTACCCAAGCCACCCGGTATCAGCGAGCTGCTTTACCAAGTGCAGCGTTTCCATAGTTTCATTTGGGCCAGCGGCGGAAACTACAGCGACTTCAACATCCACATCATCGATCACCAGTGCTGGATGAAAAACGCCTGGCCGGTCAAGGCCCATTCCCTCGGCGGTCGCCATTATCGCCAGAGTCCTGAAGGCGTCACTTATGTGGACCAGAACTTTGACACTTATTCGACCGAATACACATTCGCCGACGGCAGCAAGTTCATCATGAACGGACGCTGCATCGATGGTTGCCACAACAACTTCTCCAGCGCCGCGCAGGGAACCAAGGGCATGGCGATCGTCTCGAAGGACGGTGACTGTGGGATGCCCTCCAGCACGTACAAGGGCCAGAATCCGACGCGCTCGAACTTGCTCTGGGAATCCAAAGTCAGCCGGGATGAGCGGAATCCATATCAAAACGAATGGAACGACCTGATGGACGCCATCCGCAACGACAAGCCCTACAACGAAACTGAGCGCGGCGTCCAAGCCAGCCTCGTGACAAGCCTGGGCCGGATGGCCGCGCACACCGGCCAGGAAATCACCTACGACGAGATCCTCAACTGCGACCACGAGATGGCACCTGGCCTGGACAAGTTGACGATGGATTCTCCTGCGCCGCTGCAGGCCGGGTCCGATGGCAGATATCCCGTTCCTCAGCCGGGCATCACTAAACAGCGGGAATACTGAGGCATCGTTGCGCGTTGCCGCGTTATCCTGGTGTCCAAGAGACACACTCCGCGTCGCTGTGTCGCGCATGTGTGATCTGAGATGGTATGCGCTCAGACAGAGCGCCGGTTCCACCCACGTTGAAGCGGTTGCGGCACATCGGGGAATGGACGAGCAGTCCAGCTGACCGCCGCAGCAGCGGTAGCATTGGGTCAATTGGCAGGGAAACACAGTCTTTGCAGACCGAGGTTACCGTCGGCCAGAGGGCTTTGGATTTGTATGATGAGCCGGATGATGTTTACTTCGGCAGGCAGGAAAAGACTCTTGAAAGATGCGCTGAACTGAAGGAAAAAACTACTCAAACTTCGGGATTTTTTTGAGGGTTTTTCGCGAGAGATTCGGTTCAAGGCGCACCTCCACCTAATGACGATGTAAGGGGTAGTTATTTAGTTTTTGTAAACCCTTACGTTACAAGGAGGTGCATTATGCTGAAACTTAAAGCTCTTATGGAATCAATAGACAATCTCAAGGATGCTAAGCCAGTCTTGCGTTACTATGTGTGAAGATGGGAATGCGAAGAGGGGGTTCGCTTTCTCAAAAACCAGGTGAATCTCGAAAAGATACGGACGTTTCGTTGGTGTGCGATTCGGCGTCTCGTTCTGTTGGCTGTGCTTGTGATGATCTATTTAAATTGGATTGTCGAGGGATATCTGAATATTGGTGACCGATTGGTCCGCCTCAGTCAGCCGATGCCGGATAAACCGGATTTTCTTATGTACCGGCTGTTAACAGGTCTAACTGAGGCAATAAATACCTGTTTCTGACTTCACAAGGATTTGCCGCAGAAAGGCTTGTGGTAAAAGCCCTAAGTTTGAGGTGTTAATACTTGAAGAATTTGCAGATTCTTGGTAGAATAAGTTGTTGCTGTTGCGATATCCAAATTCTCGCGGGCGTATCTGTAGAGACGTAGTCATGTTTTGTGTGCTCATTATCAGTGATTGGCAGGCTGTCGAAAGTACGATGTCACCGTGACCAACAAAGCTGACAACGGATTCGGGTTAAACGATTATTTACCAGGTTCATTTCTGGCCACGAGAGCGCAATCTATGTCCCGTGAATTCGCTGAGCGGGCCATTTATGCTTTCGAAGGGTGCTGGAAAGTGGGTCCAATCTGGAGACGCATTGGAGGCATCCCAGAAAACTCTTATCGACAATCGCTTGATCGTGCCAAATAAGCCCTTATAATGATGGCAGCCAGGACGGGTTTGTTTAGAGGCACTTAAGATTGGAGGAATCGTGGTCATGATTGACAAGGCAGAGAAGTCGCAGGCCCATGTGGCTAATCGTGGGTGAGGAGTATAGGATGGAACCGGCGATTCGCACAGAGCATCTGACAAAGATCTACGGCCAACAGCTCATTGCGGTCAACGATATGAATCTGGAAGTGCCGCGGGATTCTGTTTTCGGGCTACTGGGCCCCAACGGTGCGGGCAAGACGACGACGTTGCGTCTTCTGTTGGGATTGCAGCGCCCCACAGCCGGTCGGGCGGAGGTTTTCGGCAAGCCATGCGGGCCTAACACCGTCGGTGTCCGCTCTCAGATTGGCTATCTTCCCACAAATCCCAAGTTCCCGGGCAACCTGCGGCCCATCGAATACCTGGACCTTCTCGGCAAGTTATCTCGGCTGCCCCGCCAGGTTCGCAAGCCGCGGATATCCGCGTTGCTTCGAGCCGTGGGATTGCTTGGGGCTACTGATCAGCGGATCCAGACCTTTTCTACTGGGATGTGCACTCGGCTGGGAATTGCCGCCTCCCTTGTCGCGGACCCCGCTCTGCTGCTCTGGGACGAGCCCACCGCTGGGCTGGACCCTTCGGCCCGACGATTCACGCTGGATCTCATCCGCGAACTGGGAAAGACGAAAACCGTCGTCGTCGCCACGCACATTCTCAGCGATACTGATCAGATCTGTGATCACGTGGGCGTGATGCACGAAGGGCGTATGATCTTCACGGGCTCGATGCAAGATATGAAGCGGCGTCTTAGCCGCGACGACTTCACCCTGGAGCTGCAAGGTGCCGCGGAGGACATCAAGGCTCTGGCCCAGCAGGCCACTAATCTGGAGGGCATCGACGCATGGGTCCGCGCCGGCCGGGCATTGCTCGTGCGCATCGCCGACGGTCGCAGCCGCTCCGGCGCGCTGGGCGATGTCCTGAAGCTTATCGACGCGAGCAATCTCTCACTCCAGGCGATCCACTCCGGTCAGAATGCGACCGAGAACGCTTATCTCCAATTGCTACAAGAGGACGAAGCCCATGGGTTCCACCGCTAAAACCTCAAGGCTGGGCACACGGATGATGCCCTACGTGGCGATTCTCCAGCACGACCTGAGGACCTTGTGGTCGAGTCGCCTGGTCCGGCTTTGGCTGGTGGCCGCCGGGCTGTTGACGTTAATGCTGGTCGGCGCGAACTGGTCTCAGTTTCAGGACGCGCCGCTGATCGCATCACTCTTGTTTCCATACCTGGTGTTCCCCTGGTTTTTTGTCGTTGTGGTGCTGGGAGTCAGCCCGGTGTCGGGATCTCGAGCCGAAGCGTTGGCCGACGGAATCTTGAGTCGTCCGGTGAGCCGCTGTGAGTACTTGCTGGCCACATGGTCGGCCCGAGTCGTGCTTGTGTTGAGCGTTTATCTGGTAGTGATAGTCCCGGCGATTGCGCTGGTTGCGCTGGCGAAACGCCCGGTACCGAAAGACACGGTGACCATCTATGGGATCGTCACTGCCCTGGGCGTGGTGGGGCTTGTACTCACTTTCCTCGTGTCGCTGGGATTTCTCGTGGGAACGCTACTGCGAAAGCCACTATTGGCGGTGGTTGTGCTCATCTTCGTGTGGTACCCGATTAGCCTTATTCTGAGCGTCTTTTCGTTGGAGGAGTTCTCACCGATTAGTCTGAGCCGAGCGATGTCCACGCAGCTTCGCCAATCTTGGCTCCAGGCCGACGTAGACTCAAAGATCAGCGCCAACGCGCAGGACATGGATGCGTTCACTCGTCAAATGTCCAACTTTTTCAGTGTCCTTTCCGGTGTCCCGTCAAAGGCAAAGGCGAGCAAACCAGATTTCTTCGAGGGCGAAAAATTCGACGATTTTTCGTTGGTCCGCGTGACTTTGGGATACGGGCTGCCGACCCTGGTGACGGTTATCTTAGCGACCCTGTGCTTCTATTGGCGCGATTTGTGACGTGTAGAGTATAAACGTTCTAACTTATTTACATTTACGTTATTATGAAATGCAGATGATTTTACAGCATACCCTGGAGGTGTCGTATGTCTCTGAAACTTAAACTTGTCCTGGCCCTCGCGTTGTCTGTCTTTGTGTCGCAAACCACGATGGCGGCGGAAGCCTTACCGCCGGCAACACAGTGGATTCCGCAAGATGCGGTGATTTCGCTGGAGCTGTCGCAGCCGAAGGCGTTACTTGAATTATTGGCCGGCGAAGACATGACTGAGGCCATCATTGCACTGCCGCTCTATCAGAAGCAAACGTCGAGCCCTCAGTTCGAGGAGTTGCTCAACCTGATCAAGCACCTGGAGACAACATTGGATACAGATTGGCGAACCGGCCTGGCGGAATTAGCCGGCGGTGGCATCACCATTGCCGTATGTCCGCAGGACACGGTGTTGCTGATCATCGACGCCGAAGATGAGCACATGCTGGAACAGCTTCACGAGATACTCCTCAATGCTGCCCGATCTGAAGCCGAGAACCAAGGTCAGCCGGATCGCGTGGCCTCCACGCAGTACCGGGATGTCACGGCATGGACGTTCAATGGAAAAGAAGCACATGCGATCATCGGCAGGCGCTTTGTCCTTGCCAACCGTCCTGAAGGGCTCAAAGCCGTCTTGGAACTTCGCGCCGAGGCCAACGGTGCGAATCTGGCGTCGGACCCCGCCTACCAGGCTGCAAAGCGGGCGGTGGACCCTGATGCCGTCGCCACAGTGTTTGTGAACTTAAAGCCCCTGATGCAAATACCAAAAGTGGCTCAGCTTCTCGATCTACAGCGCAAGAATCCTCTGTTGGCACTGGTCTTCGCGGGAATCGTTGAAGCAGTCCGCGATTCGAACTGGCTGGCATTTGGACTGCACATCGAGGAGAGCACACTGATTCTTCGGGCATCCGTGGACGGCAAGACGGTAGATCCGACAAGCCCTGCGGCCTTTGCTTTGCCAAGTGAGCCTGGTGAAGGTGTTCTGTCAAATCTGTGGGTACCACGCCGTATCGCAGCGCTAAGTCTGTACCGCGACCTGCATCAGTTCTATGCAGCTAAGGATGACCTCTTTCCAGAGCGTACGTCAGGCTTGATCTTCTTCGAGAACATGATGGGTATCTTCTTCAGCGGGCGCGACCTGACCAACGAGGTCTTGGCAGAGACCAAGCCCGAAATCCGGTTAGTGGTGGCCGAGCAGGACTATGACCCTGCGATTGGCACGCCGGAGGTTAAACTGCCGGCCTTTGCCGCAATCCTGCAGCTTCGCCGTCCGGAGCAGTTTAATGAAGTAGTTGAGGAAGCGTGGCAGAAGGCCGTGGGCCTTACCAACTTCACGCGCGGCCAGCAGGCAATGCCCGGCTTGATCATCGACCGTCCGGTCCATAGAGAGACTAAGTTTACCGTGGCCTACTTCTCCACTGCGGAGATAGAGGACAGAACAAAACTCGATCAGCGATTCAATTTTCGTCCTGCCCTGGCAATGCCGGGCGAGTACCTAATCCTCAGCTCGACCGATGGTTTGGCTCGGGACCTCATAGATGCTCTGAGCCGAGAGATGGAACACCCGGTCAAACCACTTGGCGAAATTCACAGCCTGGCCGAAATCGACGGGGATCGGTTGGCTTCAATCCTGGAGGCTAACCGTGGGACTCTGGTGCGCGGCGACATGGTCAAGAAGGGTAAGACGCAAGAGGAAGCCGAAACGGGGATCGATATGCTCACGACGCTCGTGAAACTCGTGAAACACATCAGGCTGAGCGTTGGCATCCGCGAGGGTCTCACACAGGCGCGGCTGGAAATGAAGCTGAACTTACAATAATAGTGGACATACGCTAACATTTAGCCGCGGGCCTGAACTCCGTGGCGCGTTGGTTGGAAATACCGAAGGGAAATCACTCATGGCTGTGAAAATCCAGGAACCGCATGGTCAACGTCAGTCAGGCCACGCAGGCTTGGCAGCCACTGAAAAGCTGACCGAACCTGGCTGGGCCTGGGCTGCATACCGGCCGGACGCTCAACGGCCCTGGAATCTTGCCCAAGCCGGGCACCTTTACCGGCGTGCAGCTTTCGGGGCAAGCTGGGAACAACTGCAGCAGGCGCTGGCTGACGGGCCGCAGCAAACCATCGACAAGCTTCTGAGACCGCAAGCCGACACCGCAGCGTTCAACCGCGCACTCGACGAGTATGAAACCGCTGCCGCCTCTGTGGGCGCCCTGCGAGCGTGGTGGCTGCGGCGGATTATTCAGACTCCGCATCCGCTTCTGGAGAAGATGACGCTGTTTTGGCACAGCCATTTCGGCACCAGCGGTGCGGAGGTCAACAACGCCCAGTTGATGCGACAGCACGTTCAGCTTCTGCGCAGTCAAGCCTTGAACTCGTTCCGGAGGCTTCTGGAAGGCATTTCGCGCGACCCCGCTGTGCTCATCTGGCTTGGAGCTGACACGAATCGCAAAGCAGCTCCCAACGACAACTTAGCCCGCCCACTTATGGAAGCCTTCACGTTGGGCCCCGGTCACTACACAGAAAAGGACGTCCGGGAAGCTGCCAGGGCCTTTACGGGCTGGTATGTGTTGAGAGGTCGGCTCCGCTACATCCCTCGCGAACATGACGGCAACGTCAAGCATATCCTCGGCCAAAAAGGCAAGTTCACGGCCGATGATGTGGTGCGGATTGTGCTTGAACAGCCGGCCACAGCGCGGACGCTGGTCCGCAAGCTGTACCGCTGGTTGATTTGCGAAACCGAGGAGCCCGATGAGAAGCTGACTGCGCCGCTGGTTGAATCCTTCGCAGAAGACTACGACGTACTCAAGCTCGTCGAGAGGATGCTGCGGTCCAACGTGTTCTTCTCGGAGGCCGCATATCGCCGGCGGGTGAAATGCCCAGTCGAGTTCGCCGTGGGCATCGTTAGAGGTCTGGAAGGGGTAGTCTCCACAACGCAGCTTGGGCAAGACCTGGCCGATCTCGGTCAGAATCTTTACCACCCACCCACGGTAAAAGGGTGGGCCGGTGGGCGGCACTGGATCAATAGTGCTACACTGGTGGGACGTCACAATCTGACTGTGGCATTGCTGCGAGGTTCGGGGCCCTATGGCGACAAACTCAATCCATGGGCCATCGCCAAGAAGCACGGGTGCTCGACGCCGAAATCCGCCGCTCGGCTCCTGCTTGATTTGTTCCTGCAAGACAACCTGGATCCCGACGTTCGTGACGCCGTGCTGAAGACGAGCCAAACGTCGGGCGATGCCAGCAGTGACACAGAAGAGGCAGTACGCCGTTGTGCCCATACGGTGGTGACGCTTTCTGAGTTTCACTTGGCTTAGTTTGGGAGAGAATCCATGTTCTATACACGACGCGACTTCTTGAAGACCGCCTTGGGTACCTCGGCCCTGTTATCGTTCGCCCCGGCCGTGCCGAGCTTCCTCATCCGTCCAGTTATGGCCGCCACCAGCCGCCGTGATGATCGCGACACGGTTCTCGTGGTAATTCAGCTCTCCGGCGGCAACGACGGTCTCAATACGGTCGTTCCGCATGGGGATGATGAATACGCCCGGAACCGCCCCACGCTGCGTCTGCCGTCCAAGGAGCTGCACAAGATCGACTCACTGATTGGCTTGCATCCACGAATGGAAGCGTTCATGCGTTTGTACAAGGACGGACACCTGAGTATCGTCCAAGGCGTGGGGTACCCAAATTCAGACCGTTCTCACGAGGGCGCGATGCGGATATGGCACACCGCTGACCCTGATCGGCCCAGTCGGCAGACCGGTTGGCTTGGCAGGGCGGCCGACAGCATCTGGGACCCAAATACAACAAACGCACCTGCTGCATTTGTCGGGTCAATCGCCCAGCCCTTTGGCCTGAACGCAGAGAAGGTGGTGGTTCCTTCCATCCGCGCACTTGGCGACCTCGTGGCACACCAAATGCCCGGCCATTCGAGCGGCCGGTCTGAAGCCGAGCATGTAGCCAAACTCCCACGCGCTAATCAGGACAGCCCACTTGTGCGCTTCCTGCAGCGGTGCACACTGGACGCCTATGCCGATAGTCAGCGAGTCGAGGCGGTGGCCAAAACAGCAGCAAACACGGGCGAATATCCACCGTTCGGGCTTGCCGGGACTTTGCGTACGGTTGCCCAACTGATCCGTGCCGATATCGGTATCAGGATATTCTTCACCGAGCTCGGCGGTAGTGGAATTGGCGGCTTCGATAATCACGCCAATCAACTGGGCAACCATTGTGCCTTGCTGCACCAGTTGTCCGAGTCGATAGCAGCCTTTGTTCACGATTTGAAGCGAAATGAGCTGTTGAATCGGGTCCTGCTGATGACGTTCTCGGAGTTCGGCCGAACTGTCAAGGAAAATGGCCGCCGCGGCACCAACCACGGCGCTGCCGCTCCCATCTTTTTGGCTGGCGGCAAGCTGAAAACTGGCCTGGTCGGGTCACATCCCAGTCTCAATGATCTGGACAACGGCGGCCTGAAGTTCCACACGGACTTCCGCCGTGTCTACGCAACCGCGCTGGACCAGTGGCTTGGCTTCGACAGTCGAGTCGTGCTCGGCGGAGAGTTCAAACAACTTGATATCCTCAACGTTTGACTTCTCCAACTTGTTGCCCTGCTCAAGGCGGGTGCCGTGGTACAGCCCGAACTGGTTCTGGGAAAAAGATTACAATTCGGCAGGATCGAATCCGTACCGAAGTAGACTTATACCGGACGGTTCACGGGCACGGCTATTGAAAAGATTTACATTTACTGAATCTTTGTGAAGCCTTACCAAATTAAAGCTTATGGAACGGCCTTTTTCGCCAAATTGGCAGATAACGGGCTTGCGGGTCGCAGGCTGATTGTATTAGGTTGACTCGCCAAAAATGCGTCCATCTTGTGAGCCCCTGCCGCAGTAGCTGTCAGACTCTAAGTGCCCCCCTCTTCGCCAGCCCCGGCGCCCTCCAGCCAGTGATAGGTAAGAATCGCCACATCGGCCAAGTTCACCTTGCCATCCTGATTCAGGTCAGCGCCACCGCACCAGCCCGGCTCACCGCAGCCAGTTTCAGACCACCAAAACGCCAACAGACTAAAGTCAGACATGTCCACCCGGCAGTCGGCATTGAGGTCACCCTCAGGACAGACCAGCGGACGAAAGACACTGAGGCTGTAGACATTGTTGATGTCATCAAATTCAGGAACACTCCCCGTAGAGTCTGCCACTGCGAATACCTGCGCGTGCTGGCCGGGATTCAAATGACCCTCGGTATCCCACATAAAGGTAGCCTCATGGGCTCCTCCACCAACGAGCGACTCGATAATACTGCTGCCGATCTCCTCGCCGCCGGCTGCTCCAAGCCGCCAGGAGACGTCAAACGTCTCCGCAGGGATAACACCCGTGTTCACAACCCTCGCGGTTAAGGCCATGGTGGTGCTTGAGACTTCGGTGCTCCGGCAAGTCTCAATGGCCAGGTCCGGCAACACCGTGTGCACCGAGAGCACGTTATTTGACCGGTCCCTATCCTCGACAGCCAAACATGGATCAACAACAACGAAGATTTCGTGGGAGCTTTCGCTCGAAGGCACTGCCCAGGAGACTGATACATTCTGCTTGCCGCCCGCAATCAGAGTCCCGGAGATCACCTGGCTATCCCCGATTGCGACTGCCCCGTTATGAGGATCGCCATCGTAAAAGGCCACCTGAACGTCCTGGAGGGGGAGGTCCCCCTGGTTCTGAACGTCCGCTTTGATCGTTGCCACCGTGCCAACAGCAGGGTTCGGAGGATCGACGATTATGGATCCAGGAATAATGGCCAAGTCATTGCCGAGGGAGTATCGCAGAATGTACAGGTCGGTACGACCTGGTTGTGGCATGTTTTCGAGACGATGAATTTCTCCATCGATTTCTATGTCCATATCATCTCGCAGCGTCTGCGTCTTCAGATAGGAAATCACCAGGTCGTTACCGTCACACGTCAGCGACAACGCCGTCTCGGCGTGCTCATCATGGGTTAACTGCCGAGGTTGAGACCATCGGTCCAGACCCGCATCGTAAAACGAGGCGACCATATCTATCCCGGAAGGCCCCTGCTGTACCGTGTATGCGACAGCAGCGCCACCCGGCAGAGTCACCCCATCGAGTGTAGCGGCCTCCCCAGCCAAGGTCTGTTCGGCATAGACTGCTTCAGGATTCCACTCGTTCAAAGGCGAGTAGGTCAGAGTGCCATCGGCGCTCCAGACGCAAATAGGGACACCGTTCGGCGCAACCAGCGTGGGGAGCGTGTCTTCGACCTCGTCGGTCGTGAGCCTGATCGCCGCTTGCCAGATACCGTCGACGGTGGAAAGTCGATAGAGTTCGCAGTCTGTTTTGCTGTCCTTGTCTCCGTCCTCATCAACGGTAAGGACCACGTGCCCTTCGCCAGCCGAGTCAGCCACAAACGCGCATCTGAGCATGCTCTTCTGCTGCGACCACAGTATCTGCGGCCCAGCCCATGTGTCACCTAACCATTCCGCAAACATCAGCCGGTCGCCAAGATTGGCATCCGGAATGACATCGTTCGCGTCATTCTGAATCCACAGGACACCCTGTGTTGCACCCATTACAACCGGCAATGCGCCCAGATCCCCAACCGTATTGGACGTGAGCTGCTCAGGTGTGCTCCATGCGCCAACATCTGGATCAAACCAGGCGGCGACGACGTCCAGATGGGGAACAACCTGCTCGGGCTCGTTCGTATCCGATATATCACCCGAAACCCGCAGCCATGCTGCCAGGACCCTATTGCAGTCCACAGCGATAGCCTTCGGCTCGAACTCCGCAGCCAGGTCGTAGGCGATGCGGTCGAGCACCCAGGCTTGGTCATCCCCCTGGCGCAGAGTGCCAATATCCGTTGCTGCATGCCACGGGTTGTTAGGATCATGCAAAGAAAACAGAATGAGCGTCTCCAAATCGGTGCAGACAACGGCAGGACTCGCCAAAGTGCTAACATTTTCTACAATCCTCTCCTCTTGAAAGCCAGCCGTCGGCGCCGCCTCCTGACGCATTATCCGGGCCGTTGGTTCTCTATAGACGAGCCGGTTTGTCTGGCCCCAACGTAAATAACTCGCGCCGATCGGGCGCCACACGCCGTCCGAGCCCGCATCGGGCATCGGTGAGATGGCCATGAATTCCTCCTGCTGCTCGGAACCAAAGAGTGGTATCTGCATGCCCACCTCCTTGGAGAACCCAAATCCAAATGCAGAGGCGAACACTCCGACGTACGCTCTGACTGTGAGGCCCTTGAATTCCCAACTCGGACAGATCTGGAACTCGGGCGTTCCCGTCAGCCCCGCATAGACACCCGCCTCTGCGGCCCACACCCATATTTTAACTTTAATCACCACTTGGCCTTCGAGTCCAAGAGTGAATGAGCCTGATAGTGAAGTTGTCCCGAGAAAACAATCTCCAGTCTCGCCTTCGTATATCCCTGACAGCGTTCCTCCTGCAACCAAATACACTCGCAGCCTCAGGGCCTTAATAAGGTCCCCCACTATCGGGACTTCCAGCACAGGAGCAATGACAGGGGCTGCCGGAGGAAAGACAGCATCGATTATGTGGACAACTGGCGCTCCGATTCCTGCCTTGCCCGAGGCAGAAAGCTCCCAACCCGGTGTAATCGTCGGTGCGTTGAGCCCGGCCAACGCGATCGCCATGGTCCCACTCAGACCCAAACGTCCTTCGCCCAAAACCTCTACTCCGGACACCTCCACTTCCAAGTCATACCCGCCAAACCCGCCGAGAGACCCATTGAGCGTTCCTGCCCACGGGTCAAAACTCAGTCGTCGTTCGAAACCCACACCGGCGCTCGAAGAAAAGCGGCCATCAGCACTCTGAAAATCCCAGATAGTAAGGGATTCACTCGCCGAATACGTCAGTGTTGGTCCGGACGGCAGCCAGGTAAGAGCATCTGGGTACCATTTCTGGATGATCGGCGGAAGGGGATACAAGTACACTCCCGTGTTCACGGTTGTTCTTCTTCCTTCGCCGTTAGTGACTCGGACCTTCAGTTCGCTGTACGCTGAAATGGTGGCTGGGGCTGCGATGGTCAGACTTGCCTGTGCCTTGCCTTCCCCAAGATCGGTGATCGTCGCTGTGTACCAACCCCCTGCCACATTGAAAAGGACCGAGCCTGGTGAGCCGTTCCATGCCACTATGACGGCGAAAGACAGGTTCCCTGGCATTCCTTCAATGAAGTGTCTGCCACCCGGCGAAGTGAAGTCAAACGCCGACGGCTCAAGCGACTCCGGCGTCAACCGGAATAGCTCATCCTTTGTCTCACAAGCCGCCACCGAAACACTTCGGCTGTGCGCGTAATACCCGGTCTTGCTCACGTTCACCGTGTATGTGCCAGGGTCTAACTCAGTTACCGCGAACTTACCCTGCCCATCCGTGGTCGCAGTCCTTGCTCCTGCCGGTCCCGTAAGATCGACCTTTGCACCGACCAAAGGCCCTTTGGCTCGTGCCCGAGCATCCAGTTCGATGACCGCACCCGTAAGCCCAGCCTGTCCTGGGTGAGCCAGAACCACAACGGTCCACACGCCTGGGCTTCCGTAATTGCCGGCCAGATCGAGGGGCACTAGCGTAACTGTGTACGTCCCTGGTGTGTTGAACGTGTGGGCCCAGCCGGCGACGCTGCCACTGGTAGGACCGCCGAAAGCGGCGTGCGCTTGGAATTCACTGGGCCCGTCGCCTTCCGCCAAATATACCTCGCAAAGGCGCAGATCGTCGGCCGGATCGGTGCCCTTCACGATGAATGTCACTTTATCCCCCTGAACAATCGTCACGGGACTGCTCGGAGTGACGATAGTTGCACTGGGACTGTGGTCTTCAACCACAACGGTCCACACGGCTTGGCCGGGGGCAGAGCGGTCATAATGTTCATAGAAAACGGCCTCCACCAGGTAAGTCCCTAAAGTCTCGAACGTGTGACTCCAGGTGTGCTCGACCGGGAAGGGAGGAGGAAACTCCCATTCAAAATCCTCTTTGATTACCCCGTCGAGATACCACTCAACACGTTCGATAGCTCCTTTCTCCAGCGGATCGGTTCCGCTCGCGGTAAATGACTGTGTATTACCTTTGTACACGGTCACGGGGCTGGGTGGGCTGACGCGAGAGGCGACTGGGGGGTGCGCGTACACATCGACAGTCCAGGTGAGATAATCGGTCCAGTAGTTAAAACCAAGGGTATTCCACTGGGCACGGACCTTGACTTCGACAGTTCCTGGACTGTTGAAGCCGCAGCTAAAGGAGCTCTCAGCGGTCTGCCCGCCTATGGTCTGTGTTTGCTTGAGGACACCGTCCATATACCACTGGGCGTAATCCCAATTGGCCGGCCAGCTGATGCCACCAAAACGTGCCGTGAAGGGCCGGCCAGTACCCTGCGGCATTGAAAGAGAGGCTGCAGCCGGGTCCACCCGCTCTATCGTGTAAGCCTTCGCGCTGGGCGTCAGAGCGAAGGCGGTAATCGCCGCGGCCAATAAGATCCTATATCGTCTGTTCATGGTTTTTCTCCTTCCAAAATGGGCCGATCCTGGGGCTCGAGCCTTTGATGGATAAGGCGCCCGGGCTTGTCGCCCGGTGTGTATCGAGGGTTGCCGCCCAGCGATACGCCTCGAACGTAGCCTCGGCCATGCAGGATTGGCGTCAAACAAGCCGGATATGGTTGGGGAGTAGCCCCTCCCCCAGACCTGAGCCGGAACTCATGTCCTGCCCCCATGAGAATCCACTCCACAGCGTGTGTCCATCACCACCGGCCCGAGGCCCGCTTGGTGACGTGCAAGAGCCGCGCCCTCGCGCCACCAACCAGTGGCGAGCCAGCAGCGTGTCGCGTGATGCTCTCTGTGTGCGGTGCGTCCGGTGGTGCGAGGCGAGATGTGCACCGTGCACTCTCCGTTCGGACAAACCGAGCACGACCTTGATTGTAAGCGATTCGGCGAAATAGTCAAAGGGAAAATGCACATTTTCACTATTCCTTTACAATATTAGCCCCCTTTTCGGCCGAAAACGGCCCCATGACCTGTGGCGCCAGCCCAGGTCTTATAGCTCGCTGTTATGCATCACGCCCAGCGTTCGCAGTCGTGGGAGCCGGCGGGTTCCATGTGGTCTTTTTCCGTCTGCATCTTCAGGGCTCTCCCGTAGAGCCTGCTCAAGGTTGGTCCTTTCCGCATTGCAGCGACCCTTCTGAAGATGCTTGAGAGTGCTGGTTTCTTATCGGGGGCGAGGCCGATAGTGACCCCCATAGAAATCGTATTGCGTGAGGCTTACTTCGTACGTCGTATGAACATTCGGAAGATCTACCAACGAATTCCTCGCCACAGTTTATCCCGGCGCAGCCCACGGCTTGCGATGACGCGTTCGTACTGTATCCATTCGACACCTCCGTAGTGTCTATCCTGAGCGTAGTCGAATGGGCTCAGGACGGCCAAAAAAAGCGATTTTTTGGCCTTTTTTCGTTGATTATTGTTTGAAATTGTGTTAAAATACTTGCATG
>Ga0209427_10000116_pt1 | contig 72178 bp, 46 predicted proteins | sample DeeMarSWOR136_30_FD_187465 | JGI IMG/M metagenome (GOLD analysis project Ga0209427, IMG submission 187465) | Marine sediment microbial communities from White Oak River estuary, North Carolina - WOR-1-36_30 (SPAdes) (version 2) | ecosystem: Environmental > Aquatic > Marine > Intertidal zone >... | reverse complement strand
CACTTTCGGAGAAAACCTCGAAAGCGACAAAAAAACGTAAAAGCGAACCACAGGCCATTTTACCTATGTTTACATTTCAAAAAAGTGCGAAACTTGACTCCAGATCTATGCAATAAACCGACCGTGGTTTCCGTCCTTAGGCATTGACATAGACGACAGCATGTCGTAGAATTACGACAAGTTATCGTGATTTGATTTAAACGTTGAGGATCACCAAAATGAAACAACCACCATTGGCAAACGCGGAATTGGCGGTAATGAATCTGCTTTGGCAGAACGAGCGCTTGACTGCTCGCCAGATACGCGAGCAACTCTATCCTGACACGACCAAAGCGCAGCACGGAACGGTCCAGAGACTGCTGCAACGTCTGGAAGATAAGGGATATGTCGAGCGTGACCGCAGTTTGTTTGTCCATTTGTTCTCGGCTGCGATCTCTCGCCAAACCTATGCGGGCAGGCAATTGGAATTACTGGCCACCAAGCTGACGGCAGGTTCGTTCGCACCGCTGATTACACATCTCGTCAAGGAGAAGAAGATCTCCCGTGACGAGATTGACCGGATCCGGGCCATACTTGACGAGCAGGAGAAAGGTAAAGGAAAACAAGCATGATTGATTTGCTTTTTCAGATTGGGCTTAGCAATGCGTGTTTTGCACTTGCCCTGGCAATCGTGGCGATGCTCGTGGGAGCAAAGGCCAAGCGTCCTCATCTGGCCCACATGCTTTGGCTGCTTGTTCTCGTCAAGTTAGTGACGCCGCCAATCGTGACGATTCCAATTGTCACGATTCCGCAGCAGCCTCAAACTGCCGTTGCGATCAACGAGCATTCACGACCGGGGCCGCTGCCTTCTAATAGTCGTGAACTCAATATTGATGCACAGCCAGATGCTTCTCCGTGGTCAAAACTCGGATCTGCTGTGTGGAATCACGCAAGAGTTTGGTTGCCGCCCATCTGGCTGCTGGGAAGCGTGGTTGTCTTTGCCTTCTCGATGGTCAGGGTTTGTCGTTTCAGCTGCATGTTGGCGGCGGCATCCGAAGTTGCACCACAGGCATTGCAGACTGCCGCAGCGAAGATTGCGCGCCGATTGGAACTGAACACATTCCCGACAATTTACACGACATCAGCTCGTCTTTCGCCGATGGTATGGTGGATTGGCGGAAAAGTGCGAATTGTCATTCCAACTGCGTTGCTCGACCAGATGGATGCTCAGCAGTCGCAATGGATTCTGGCACACGAGCTGGCGCATGTACGGCCACGAGACCACCTGGTCCGATGGCTTGAGTGGCTGGCTTGTGTCTGTTTCTGGTGGAATCCTGTGGTGTGGTGGGCACAGCGTAACCTGCGCGCCATGGAAGAGATCTGCTGTGACGACCTGGTCATATCCAGCCTGAACCCCAAACCACAATTCTATGCAAATTCGATTCTGACGGCCGTCGAATCTCTTGCCTGTCCGGCTCTCCGCCCACCGGCAATGGCAAGCGAAATCAACAGCGGCGGATTCCTTGAAAGGAGATTCAAAATGATCGTATCAGAAACCCCGAAAAGACCGAACACGCGTTGGCTACGGGCATGTGTCCTGCTGTGCGCGATGGTCGTGCTTCCCCTGGGCATCGCATCCGCCCAGGACTACAAAGCAGTTGAGCGGCGGCTCGGCGAAGCCGTCAGCAATGGGGAACTCTCGCTGGAACAGGCCGGACTAATGATGGATGCGCTCAAGAAGGCAGGCGGCGCCAAGAAGGACCAAGACTCAGACCGAACGAAGGCCTATCTGATGAAGGTAAAGAAGGAACTCGGTGCTGCTGTCGAGGCCGGCAGGATCGGCAGGGAAGACGCAGCCAAGAGGTACGAGGCCGCCGAGAAAGGGATCAGGGAAAGAATGGCCGCCGCAAGCCGCCAGCGTGGTGGTGAGCGTCAGCGCACCGCTCGTGTGGACAGGCGCGCCCAGTATGAGGGCTTTGAACGGCGTATCAAAGCGGCAGTCAGAGAAGGAAAGATGACCCGCGAAGAAGCCGGCGAACAGCTTGCAGGTTTCAGGCGGCGTATGGAGATGGCTGAGCGGAGTGAGCGCGGCGAGAGGAGCATTACCGTCGAGGAGTATAGGCGTGCCGAGGCAAAGATGCGCAAGATGGTCGAGGATGGAAAGGCAAAGCCCGAAGATGTCGAACGCCGTCTGATCGAGATGCGCAAGATGATGGCCGGGCAGGCCGAGCGCGGCGGCAAAAGGGACGTGGATTGGGAAGGCATCAAGAAACGAATCGAGGGTGCTGTCAAGAGCGGTAAAATGACCCGCGAAGAAGCCGATGCGAAGTACGAGGAAATCAAGCAGCGCATGGGCGGACAGACTGATAGCGATTCGAAACGCATCAGCCGTGAGGACTTCGCGAAGGCTGCGGGCGAGATCCGCAAGGCGATCGCCGAGGGCAAGATCACGAAAGAACAAGGACGAGCCAAGCTCGCGGCGATGCGCATAATGATTGCTGAAAAGAGTGAGGGCGCCGCCAAGAGGGGCGTGGATTGGGAAGGCATCAAGAAACGAATCGAGGGTGCTGTCAAGAGCGGCGACATGACCCGCGAAGAAGCCGACGCCAAGTACAAGGAGATCCGGGAGCGAATGGCTGGGCGTCGCTAACGGTGATCCCTCGATGAATCAATGTGGTCACAGTTGAATCAGCTACGTGCGGCTCGAAGCGGGCCAGATGATCCGCACCGAAGCTGGTGAAACGCTTGAGGGCTATCGGCGGCGCATGACAAGCGTTTCAAGTGCATCGTTAGTCACGTCCCCTCGATGGATGGAAGTTGGGTTAATAAATACCACCAACCTTCCAAACTGGCCACTCAACGCGCCCGTGCAGAGACTGACCCGGTACCGCAAGGTGTCAATAAAGTCCCGGGCCTCAGAGGCACGCCATATTTGGCCAGAATCGCGAAATATCGTCCCGTCGACCTTGCGGGCCGGCTGAGGGTCCCCATTCTCATCATCGTTGCCGAGAAGGAAGAGTTGATGGATAACAAGCAGCATGGCGAGCGCGTCTACAGTCCTGTGAAAGACAAAGTCCCAGCCAAATATGAGGTCTTCAGCGGAACTCACTTTGAGATGTACGGCAAAGGCCGTGTTAAAGCAGCCAGAATGGCCATCGATTGGTTTGACGCCCATCTGGAGAGTTCTGACGGTTCACCGTGAAAGGCTTGTACCTTAGTGAATGACAATCTTTTGCTGTTCCATCAGAATGTCTTTCACGTTCCACTTCTTTTGTGTAGCAAGTTCTTTGAATGCACGCCGAAAGACTAGCTTTGCCTCAACTACAACAGGCTCAGACTCCTTCAGAGCTAAGAACTCATAATGTGTTACATCCGTTGTAAGAGCGCTGATCCGCGTATCCTCTCTAAGGACTATCTGTCGCCAGTAAGCTGCTGTGGGTGATTTTTCCGTCCAGAGCTCTTCGAGGATTTTTGCATATCCTTTTCCCGGTCGACCACCGTAATCGTCCGCAGCGCTGCCTCTACCGCCCCAGTCCGGGACGATCTGATTACCAAGATATTTCAGTTCTTGACCGCGAACATCGGTCGCTGATACCACCAGCAGGATATTACGTGCCGGGTGATCGGTAGGTATGTGATGTCCCGCCTCTGAATTGGTCACCTGCACTCGCACCTTGATTCTATCACCAACTCGCTGCGCATCTATCTTGAGCTCGGCAGTGTTCTCGAGAAGTTCCGCGTCACCGGCCCCTGGCATCCGGTGGCTCAATATGCAGCCTGCAAGCCGCCGTATCCCGCCTTTCTCCGGCAATGCAAAAGTTGTATGTTTGGTAGTGGGCATGTGGCAGTCTTGGCACGTCTTACCATTCTGCGGGTCTGAGTACGGGCTTGCAAGCCATTCGCCGTACGAGTTGTAAACCTGCACCCCCCAGAACCGGCCGAAATGGCACGGCGCACAGAAGGCACTTTCCTTCTGTAGTGGCTGGTAGCTTACCCGCCGCGTGGCATCATCAAAAGGTCCGAAGAATAACTCCTCATCCTTCTGTGGGCGATAGACACGCATCGAGAGTACGCCGGGCATGTTGGGATATGGCAGGTTCGTCACCGGGTCCAGCTTCACCTCTCCAATCTTGTGGCAGAACTCACAGAACACTCCTTCTCTGGCAACACCTGAGATATTATTGACTTGTACCGTGTAGGCCCGCCCCGGTTTGGCAGCAGCAGCAGGCACGTGGCAGGCAGCACAATTACCGGCAGTGTCGGGAAAGTCGAGGACATAACCCGGGCCGTAGTAGGGTTTGTTCGGGTCGGGCCGTAGCGGAAACCGGCCATAATCGCGGCTGAAACCATACCGCGTGAGCGGACTCTGTCTGCCATGAATGTCCGTGCCGTTATACATCGTAAGGAAGCGTTGGTTAATAGCCGATTGAGAGTGCGCGTCGGCCCGCCACTCCTCATAGACCGTAGGCATGCAATGCGAACAAGTCTTTGAACCTTGGCTTCCCTTCGTTGAGAACCAGTCGTACTCGTAGTTGTCTGTGGTGTAATATCGTTCAAGTCTGATGCAAACGTCCCTCGCAAACGGCGAGGCTTTCGCCCATCCAATGTAGTAACCGTCGGACCAGGCCGTGACGACCACTTGGTCGGCGCTCCACGTAATGTCATTGAGTGTGAAACGGCCTTGCTTATCAGTGGCGGTGCAATTCTCCGTAGCCTGCACGCGTACGATAGCCCCAACCACCGGGCCGTTACTATCTTGCACAATGCCGTGGATACTTTTTGCCTCCGCGCTCTGCGAGAAGTGGACGTATTGCGCAAAACACACTAATCCTGCCGAGACCAGCAAGGATGCCGCTGTCTTTGTGATCCAACGGGTCATAAGATGATCAGCTTAAAATGTGCAAACGCTGTTGATTCATTTTTGAATATCCACACGAAATACCCCTTCGCCTTCTGTGGCGGCGTAAAGGGTTTGACCGTCAGATGAAATCGCCAAGGCGTTGACGGCCCGGGTGCGCAGCCCATCATTCATCCGTACCCATAGTCTTGCCCCATTGTCAGAGCGGTAGACACCGCTGCGTATGTCTGCAGCATAGAGCACCTGGCAATTTGCCGGATCGATCACAATGTCTCTGATTGCAGCCTCCGGATCCATGCCGCCGCTGCTATGTTGCCAGCTTCCACCGCCGTCTTTGGACGTCCAAATTCCACCGCCTTCGACGCCAGCGTACACGACCTGTGGATCTCGTGGATGAATTGCGACGGCCCTAACGTCCCGAACACGGGGGCTGATTCTGTTCGATTGCCAGTGCCGTGCACCATCTATGCTCTTGAGTAGTCCATGATTGCACGTGGCTGCGTAGACAACTCTCGGATTGTCGGGTCCCACTGCTATGGCTGCCACGTTGGCTGTTCTTGAATAAGCGTCATTTGCCTCTGCCCACGTGCCGCCACCATCATGTGAGATATAAATACCTCGAGCTGCCATACGGTCATCGAAAGTCCCTGCAGAAAAAAATGCCGATGTGCCCGCGTAGACAACATTTGGGTCCGATGGTGCAAAGGCGATAGCTCGCCAGCTCATTCTCTCGCCTGGTCGCTCACTCACTTGATGCCATCGCCAACGTTCCTCGCGATTCTGAAAAATCACGCCCGCACAATTGTTTGCAGCCAAAATGTGGTGAGGATCCGTCGGGTCCACGGCAACGACATACCATTCAGTCTGTGAAATCGGAGGATGGCAAAGTCCAACCCATTCACGACTGCCGTCGGTGTTTACGAACAGACCGCTTCGCGCTGCAGCTAAAACTCGACCCGTCTCAGGTTCAACGGCTATGTCTCGTACCTGAGCACCGGTATAGCCCCGACTGGCTACTTCCCAGGTGCGCCCACCGTCTTCGCTCAGAAAATTCCCTCCAAGATAGTTATTGGCAAATATCCGGTTGGCATCACGTGGATCAACTTGGACATCGATCGGAAAACCCGCTGGAATACCAGGAGGCCCCCAAGGGTTTCTTCGCGAAACCTGCCTCCATGTGTATCCGCCATCTTCGCTGCGATAAAAAGCCCAACTGCCCGCCGCATAAGCAATGCGGGGATCCGAAATCGCAAACTCGACAGAATTGATATTGTCGCGACTAAGGGTTCTTTGCCACGTCTTGCCGGCATTAGTCGAAAGAAAAACACCGGAACCTTCAGGATAGGCGTTGTTGCCGGCGCCGGCCAGCAGTATGTCGGGGTCCTTCGGATGCATGAATAGTGTCCCAATGTAGAGACTTGTCAGACCGTTAGCTCGACCCAGGACCTGCCACGTCCGACCACCATCGGTGCTCTTGAGTATTCCTATCCCTCCCGGGTAATCTCGCCTGTGGTCGGAGTTTGCTGCTTCGCGGTCGAAGATTCCCGTAGAGACATAGACTACCTCTGGGTCCTCTGGATTGACCCAGATGTATCGCCCTAGATTATCTCCTCGCCAGATGGCTTTCCAGTGCTCTCCGCCGTCGCTCGTCTTATATATCACGCCCTTAGTCAGGTCGAACTCCCTGCCCTGGAGCTCCCGTCCGGCCCAGGCAAAGCTGGAAATCTCCGCCGCAGCGTAAACAATGTGCGAGCTCCGCGGGTCAACCGTGAGACCGCGAAACGTAATTCCTTCACGTTCGATGATTCCCTTATCCTTCTCAATCCAACTCTTGCCGCCGTCTGTCGACTTGAAGATCCCTCGCCTGTTCTGCGTGCCGATCCAGATAATATCGGTGTTGTGCGGGTCGATTGTCAGGCAAAAAACAGGGACCGCGTCACCGGAAGGACCCGCACGGGTAAGGATGCCCTCATTGCAGGGCCGCCAGTTCCGACCTCCATCCACGCTCATGCTTACGCCGCTAAAAGTATCAGTGACGTACATAATCTCGGGGTCGTCCGGCCGCATCCGCACATCGTAGCCGAGTCCTCCAAGTGGTCCGCCGGTCCTGACCCAGCGTAGCTGCACTGTTGGCGTCCTCTGTCCCAACACTGTCACGGTGCCGCCATCGCCTCCGACATCTGCAAATACGTGTTCTAAGGTCTTAGCTGATCCACTCCAATCCGCTGTCACAACGCCGGTAATGGCAAGAGAAATGACTGCCCCACAGACCAATTGGGCCACAAAGAAACCAGAAGAGAGCTTGGAAATAGAGTCTTTCACGGGTACCTCACGAAAATAACGGCCACATAAGACTGCTTTAGCTTGGCGCCTTGCGGCAAACAGGCTCCAGACCTACTCATCTATCTCAGCGATATTGAAACACCGTGTATAGTGTCTCAGATAGTCACGGGACCGGCAATCATTTTCTCGTCTGTAGATAAGCCCTTCTCCGACAGAATATCAAGCCGCTATGGTGCGGGGATTGTAAGCGCCTTACTGAAAGACCCTTATCTTTGTACTCAAAAACCGATGAGTCTCGCCGTGCAAAGATCGACTATTTTAAGTACGACTCCATTGGTGCCAAAAGGCCCAAGGCTCGAACTGACCAGAACGTACATTTCGCCTGTTGCATCCCTTCCGAATCCTTTGACATACAGATTCAGGTCGCGGCCTTCTGTGCCAATCACCAGCTCACGTATCAAGCCTATATCGAGATCGGCGTAAGACAATCGCCCGTCGGCCACCGGTTCTTCGTCGAATTGACTGTTGACAATCAAGCGTGAGTTTCCTTACTTAGACGTATACTGAGACTTATCCCGTTACATCGTAATATGGCCACAGCCCCTGGCTGTGGCGTAAACGATTGTAGGTAAGAGTATGCTGAGCGCTAGGACGAAGTTGGCCATAGCTGCAGCTTTCGCCGCCGCTGCGATAGGAGTCGGTGTCTATATACTACTCGTTCGCTTAGACTGCCAAAAGGGTTACCGGCTATACGAGGCTGGCCGACTTAGCGATTCGGCCGTCCATTTGTGCCGGACTCTGAACCGCCCGCGTCTGCTGATCCCGGTAACTAAGCGACTACATGCAGCGGAGGCACTGGGAAGGATGTACGAGCTACGCGCGGTCAAGCCCCTGCAGAGGGCTATGAGCGACAGGGATTTGGGAGTTCGGCAGGCCGCTGCAGAGGCGCTGGCTATGATACGTGATACGAGGGCGACACATACGCTCGTTCAGGCATTAGACGATCCGGAACCATCGGTGCGTAGGGCTGCTGCTGCTGCCTTGGCCGAAATGAAAGACCCCAATGCGACTGAGTATTTAATCGCCGCTCTAAAAGACAGTGATGTTTCCGTCCGAAGCATGACGGCGTGGGCCCTCGGTGTCTTGGCAAACGCTGAAGCTGTCCCGCCGCTGATTGTCGCATTGGACGACCAGGATTCTTCCGTCCGATGGCAAGTCGCCGATGCTCTGGGCCGTATTCCCGATGCGAAAGCTGTAAAGCCGCTCATCCGGGCCTTACAGGATGAGCACTCACGTGTAAGAGCCAATGCCGCGCAGGCTTTGGGGCGGATTCGAGACCCACGCGCAGTTCCGGCCCTCCGAGCCCTTTTGAAAGATGCGGATGTAAGTGTTCGCCTGCAGGCGACAGACGCTGTGGGCGAAATCAGGGATGCCAATGCACTCTATCCCCTGACCGAAACATTGGATGACACGGATTCGCGCGTGCGAGCTGGTGCGGCCAGGGCTTTGGCAAGTCTCGCCGACGCAAGGGCGGTTGAGCCCTTGATGAAGGCTCTCAAGGACACAAACGCCGCAGTCCGCGGCTGTGCGGCTGAGGCATTGGGGACAATAGCCGATACCCGAGCGACCGAATCGTTGGTTACGGCGTTGCAGGATGAGAATGATGTAGTTCGATTTAAAGCGGCAGATGCATTGATGGAGATGGGCCAAACGCCGGACTCACGACTTGTGGAATTTTGGATTAGGGCTTTGAAAGATGAGCATTGGACAACCCGCATGGAGGCCGTCAGAGCACTGGGCAAGATTGGGGATAATCGGGCCGCATCGGCTTTAATCGGAGCTATGGACGACAGCCACTGGCGGATCCGGCTTGAAGCGGCCCAGAGCTTGGCAGATGTGGGCAGGACGGAAGAAGCACACGTGGTAGAGTTCTGGCTGAGCTCGTTGAAGGACTCGAATGAGTATTTCCGAGCCCGCGCCGCCGCGGCCCTGAAGCGCGTGAGTCGAACAAGGCCCAACGAAACAATGAAGCTTCTGATCCCGGCACTAAATGATGACAGCCCGTATCTTCGCGAATGCGTCATAACGATGTTGAGGGATTTGGGCACGCTTGCAGTGGAAGCTCTCATCAGGGTCTTGCAGCAACCTGAGCCGCTCGCGCAATCCGGGGCTGCCGAGACCCTCGGAGCTATTGGCGACCGGCGCGCCGTTGCTCCGCTCATAGCCGTACTTTCACATGAGGATGCAGAAGTAAGGTGTGCAGCGGTAGCGGCTTTGGGAATGATAAAGGACTCGAAGGCCCTGGCGCCTCTGATTGCCGCAATTGAAGACGCAGACGTGCGTGTCCGATACAGAACGGCCGAGGCGCTTGGCTGGTTAGGCGACACACGTGGGACCGAAGCTCTGGGCAAGGCTCTGAAAGATGAAAACGCGACTGTTCGTTGGCACGCAGCACTGGCTTTGGGCAAGATAGCTGATGAGCGAACGGCCTCGCTCCTGAAGGCAGCCTTGAGAGACAAGGATGCAGGGGTTCGAAATGCTGCCCGCGTTGCCCTCAGACAGATCGGCCGCGGTAAAGGCAAATCGGCAACAAAATGAGAAAAACGTTTCTTCCTTGTGCTGAATGGACCGTTGGCAGAAAGAAGATGGCTTGAGAAACGTTAAGGCCGATTTCCCACGAAAACCACGTTCATTACACCCTTCTGGCAGCTTCGAGTGTTCATTTGACTCTGCCGTAGACATCCTGGCCGGCTTTGGCTCAGTGATAGCAGATGCCAGGCACCAAATGTACGCCACGAATCACCCCTCTTCATCTTGAATTCATCGGCTCCAAAATCTGCCCAAGAATGTGTTCTTGAACTCGGTTCTTTCTTGCAATTCCCCTGGGAAATTCCTATAATTATTGTTTGCTTAGCTTGTTTTTCGGACTCCGAAAGGAGGAGATAGGTGTCTATCGGCTTAATTCTTCTTGGATTTTTAGCCGGATAGCGGTGGAGACAGCCTCTGCAACCCTATGTTCACTTTTCGCACTTTGGAGAGAAAGATGAAACCAAAAATAAGGTTAGTATCAGCATTTGTTGTCGTCCAGGTGGTAGTAAGCATAGCTGCAGGGCAGACAATCTATGTCGATGACTATGCCTCTGGTGCAAATAATGGCTCATCCTGGACGGATGCTTATAACTATCTGCAAGATGCCCTCGTCGCGGCCGGGTCGGGGGACCAGATATGGGTCGCGCAGGGAACATACAAGCCCGACGCGGGCGGCGGCGAGACGCCCGGCGATCGAACCGCTACATTTGAGCTTAAAAACAACTTGGCTATATACGGAGGCTTTCCATCTGGTGGCGCTGCGTGGTGGGGCCGTAACCCGGGTACATACCAGACCATTTTGAGCGGCGACCTCGCAGGCGATGATGACGGGCTCATTAACTGGGAGGAGAACAGTTACCATGTGGTGACCGGCAGCGGCATCGGTGATACGGCCATCCTGGATGGGTTTGTAATCACGTCCGGCAACGCCGATGCTGATACCGCCCCCCACATGCACGGCGGGGGGCTGTTTATTCAGTCAGCCGGCCCGATGGTGACTGCCTGTGTCTTCCCCGGCAATCGGGCGAATGGTTCCGGCGCCAGCATCTACGTGAGTAATTCTCATCCAACTATAACTGATTGTACTTTCGAGCTAATGTGGGGTTCAAGTTCAGATGCCGACATGTACATGGAAAACTCGTTGGCATTTGTCGAGGATTGCTATTTCGCCTACAATCCGGACGGCGCCATCTACCTAAGTAACTCCGACCCAATTATACGTCGTTGTGATTTTTGGATGAATTCAGGGACTGGGATATCCGTCCAGGCGGACTCCTCGCCGACAATCATCGACTGCGATTTTGGAGACAATGGGGGTGGCCAGTATGGTGGAGCAATCTCCGTGGGAGATTCCTCTCCCACTATTGTCGAATGTACCTTTTCAAGCAACTACTCGACGATCAATGGTGGGGCCATAACAGTTGGTGGCAGCACGGCATCATCTGCAACCATCGTTAGCTGCAAATTCTATGGAAACTCTTCGGAGTACGGGGGAGCAATCTTTAATTGGAAGTCCTATGCCAGCATCGTGAACTGTCGCTTCTATAACAACAATTCCGCGCAGCAAGGTGGAGCGATACAAAACAGCTACTCTGATCCAGACATAGTAAACTGCACCTTCTCCAGTAATACTTCCGATTTCGCTGGTGCAGTGTATAACTATGACTCGCCTGCAGTTATTTCTAACTGCATCATTTGGGGTAACACCGCCTCGGTTGGAGCAAGTCAAATCCGCAACTATGGTGCGGCTAGCCAGCTTACTATTGGTTATTCTGACATTCAAGGTGGATGGGACGGCCTCGGCGTCGAAAACCTCGGCGGCGCTGCAGTTATCAATGCCGGCGGCAACATAGCGGCACATCCTCAATTCGTGTCCGGATCAGATTTGCACCTGAGCTCTGATTCGCCCTGCATCGATGCGGGTGATAATACGGCCGTTCCCGCTGATACCGGCGATCTTGACGGCGATGGTAATACAGCCGAGCGGACGCCGTTAGACCTCGACGGTAACCCGCGGTTCATCGATGACCCGTCCACTGCCGACACGGGCAGTGGTACGCCGCCTATCGTCGATATGGGGGCTTATGAAGCTGCCGGCACCCCGGTCCTTCGGGCGGACCTGTACGACAAGGGTGAATCATACCGCAGCTTCTGGCCACAGACGCTAATTGCAGGTGAGCCGGAGCAGTCGTGGGGGGTTGGCTGGGCCATGGGAAATCAAGGTGATGCCAATTCGGGTCCGTTCACAGTCAGGTTCTATGCCTCAACAGATACCACGATAACTCCTTCAGACTACTACATTGTGGAAAGAGCCTGGCCGGGGATCGCTGCAGGTAGCTGGGATGGTGCCGATACCGGCTGTGACTTCCCCACAGACATCCCGGCAGGCACGTACTATGTCGGGTGGATTATCGACGCCAATGATGATGTCGAGGAAAGTGATGAGACCAACAACATCGCCTATAAAGAAGGCTATCAGCTAACACTATTAAGCAGTGGCGGGCCCGACCTGTACGACAAGGGCGAATCCTACCGGAGCTTCTCGCCACAGACGCTGATTGCAGGCGGGCCCGAGCAGCACTGGGGGGTCGGCTGGGCCATGGGAAATATAGGTGATGTCAATTCGGGTCCGTTCATAGTCAGATTCTATGCTTCAACTGATACCACGATAGCTCCCTCGGACTACTACATTACGGAAATAATCTGGCCGGGGTTCACCCCGGGTAGTTGGGACGGTGCCGACACCGGCTGTGACTTCCCTACTGACATCCCGGCAGGCACCTACTATGTCGGGTGGATTATCGACGCAAATGATGATGTCGAGGAAAGTGATGAGACCAACAACATTGCCTACAAGCAAGGTTATCAGCTAACACTACAGAGTAGCGGTGGGCCCGACCTGTATGACGCTGGTGAATCGTACAGGGCTTTCTCACCCCAGACGGTAAATGAAGGTGAACCGGACCAGGACTTTGTTATTGACTTGAGGGTGGAAAACGGCGGAGACGCCAACTCGGGCCCGTTCATCGTGACATTTTATGCCTCAATAGACCCGCCTGCCACCGATTACTACATTGGGCAGATGACTATGTCTGCGATTGAGGTAGGCGGCTGGCGTGCCGGCCAGTGGACAGGCGTCTTTCCCACAGATATCCCAGCAGGCACCTACTATGTTGGCTGGATCATAGACGCCAATGACGAAGTGGAAGAAACCGATGAGGGCAACAATACTGCTTGGAAGCAAGACTATCAACTAACAGTCTTGGCCGCCGGCGGTGGGCCGGACCTGTGCGACCAATGGGACCACTTGCGGAGCTTTTCGCCACAGACCGTGATTGGAGGCGAAGCCTTCACTATCGAAACCGTCATCTATAACGAAGGTGACGGCGGCTCAGGTCCTTTTACGGTCAAATTTTACGCCTCAATCAATCAACTCATCAGCACTTCTGACTACTACATTGGGCAACTAAGGATGCCAGGTATCCCTGGAGGCGACCCTGACACCAACCACGAGGACTGCAACTGGACCGGCGACTTTCCCACAGGCGTCCCGCCGGGGACTTATTATGTGGGTTGGATAATAGATGCGGATAAAGAGGTAGCAGAAACTGATGAGGCCAACAACACGGCCTACAAACAGGCCTATCAGCTCACGGTTTCGATGTCCACGCACACATTGGTCGTGTCCTCCACAAGCGGGGGCTCCGTAACTGTGCCCGGTGAGGGATCATTCCAGTACGACCATGGAACTTCGGTTACCATTCAGGCAACTGCCCAGGCTGATTATCACTTCGTAAACTGGACAGGAACAGCCGTCGATGCCGGCAAGGTCACCGACCCGAATGCCGCAAGCACCACGGTTACTGTGGATGCGGATTACTCGCTGCAGGCAAACTTCGCCAGCGACTGGTGCACCATAACAGCCCAGGCCGACCCAAACGGTACGATAGATCCCAACGGTACCATCGTTAAGACGTATGGCCAGAGCCTGTTATTCACAGCCGAGCCCAGCACAGGCTATGAGGTGGATACATGGTATCTGGACGGCAGTCCGGTTCAGTTCGGAGATAACGTATATACGCTCGCTGATATTCAGACAGACCACACGGTTTATGTCACATTCAAGCGGCTGTTGAGTTTCCCTCTTGGCGATCTGCCCTTTGACGACGATGGCCAGTTCATAGCCCGCATCACTCACAATAATTTCATCCATCCGACCGAACCGGGCTTTAGTCGAACTCATGTTAGGCGTGTAGTCGGCCTCGAACCGGACCCCACTGGTATGATGCAGGTGGTCAATTGGACGGACATTGACCCGGCCTCGCCCAACTACGGGCAGATGGTCTACGCCCGTGCAAAGGCTCTGTTTGCGCAACCCGGTGCGGATGAAATCCTAATTGAGTTCGAGTACCTATTCGGGACCTCGGAGCCCGGGACCGAACTGAGGGTATACCTGTCCGATGTGCCCGAGCTTTTGGCACATGATGACCCGCAATGGCCAGAGCATTACCTTCTTGTGGCTATTCTTCCGGCTCCACCTTTTGATCTGCCCGGCTCAGAGGGCAGCGGTCGCTTCGGCACATTCCACCAGTTCGTCTCGTGCGGCCATCTGCAATTCGACACGGCCCTGTACATTGAATTGGAACTGCTTCAGTCGCAAAGTAGCCCTGAGATCTTCTCAGCCGGTTATGGACCGACAGAAGCGACCGGCGAAGGGGCCTCTGTTCTTATTGATAATTGGAACCCGGCGGTGCAGTGTTACGGCATCTGTCTGGACATAAACAGCGACAATTTCGTCAGTGAGGTGGACTTCTTGACGATCATGGGCGAGTACGGCTACATCGCAGAGGACGACCGGGCTTGCGCTGAGGGTGTCTTCGGATATGACGGATACGTGGACTCGTATGACGTGATTTCTTGGGACTGGGCCAATAACGCGGAGGATCGTCTGCTCAGTTACTGCGGCGTACCGCTTGCAGGTGGAAGCGTAACTACAAGCAGTGTCACTGCCATGAGTTCTGCGGGCGAGCTGCCCCTTGTAAGCCTGCCGGACAATCTCAGGGACCTGTTGATAGCCGGCAAAAGGGGAACAGACGATGCTTCCAGCAAGTTGGAAGATCGCCTTTATGTCTTTGACAGTAACGGCGTATGTACAGGATGGTCCGCACCTGGCCTCGAGCGCTGTAACATCAGACTCGTGCAGGACCTCCAAGGCCAGCTTTACCAGTTGAATTCTGAGGTGGGTGTGCTTCGGCTTGATGACCCCAGCGTGGTAGTCATACCGTCGGGCGAGGTCGCTTATTCCAATGAGCCGCGCTATGAAAAATCTGCTACGGTATATATTGGCATTCAGGGCAAAGGGCCCGATGAATTCGGTCGGCCTATTCTTGACGCTGCCTTTGATGCAAATTACGTTTATGTTGTTCCTGTAGTCGTTGATCCCGACGGCAATGACCCTTATATGGCCGCAGCCAAGCTGCAGCTACTGTACGCAGCAAGCCCGCCTTATCGGGTCGTCGAGTTGTACGATGACCCTCCACCTTTTGGTGACAATCAGCGGCGTAATGCCTTGCGAGAAATCGAGCTTGATAGCGCCGGCAATCTGTACGTCCTTAATGTCCACCATCTTAACGAGAGCGATATTCTTTGGAGGTACGAGCCGAATGGAGCGACTGAGCGTCTTGATCTGGGCAGACCGGATAGCAACAACTACTTGGCTGCTCCCATAGGCATGTATGTGTCAAACACTACAGATATGCTATATCTTGCATCCGCTGAGCGTAATCCGGAGGATGCCAACTCGACTGTGGTATCCGGCTTTTCCACTGATGGACCTTTGACACTTGCGCGTTCGGTTACAATCACCGGCATGCACCATGTGACGAGCATTACTGAGGACCCAGCTACAGGCTCTCTTTGGGTTGTTGGCTTTAATATGGAAGACGTCCCGGTGTATCCCAATCCGACAGAGGCACCGTTCTACTACCCGTATTTGGCTGAGATTCCTTATGACAGCAACGATGTGCAGCTATTACCGCTATTCGATCCCGATTCCCATGACTTGTCACTGCCGTTATCGATTCTTTGGACCGGTAGCGTCGCTTCCGGACCTTATGACCTTGATGGCGACAATTTCATAGGCCCAGGTGACTTTGCGTTGTTTGCCTGCTGCTGGTTGCAGCCTGCCTCGGCCTCAGGGTGCGGCGGCCTGGTTGATTGCGGGGGCTGCGACTTTGATTGCGACGGCACGGTTGGACCCGGCGATATTGCCTGGTTTGCAACCGGCTGGTTGAAGGACTGCGATGATCCCTCGATTCAGTGGCCTCCCTGTGTCGCCGGGGCGACGGCACTTGGTTCGCCTGCAACCCTCATGACGCTGGCACGTGACGTTGCAGTCCGCTGGGTGACTTTGGCATCACCTTCCGCTTCGGACACGACAAGCATCTTGCCGGCATCAATATCGTCCCTGGCAGCGCACCGGGACTATTACGTTGAGGTTTGGGCCAGCGATCTGGGCAGCACTAATACGGGCCTGACATCGGTATACGTGGATATGGCCTTCAATCCGTGCGGTTTGGCGACGATTGAGTCTGTTGCGCATGGTAGTATCTTCACGGTATTTGAATCGGGTACGATTGGCGCCTGTGGTGTTGACGAGCTTGGTGGTTCGTCGTTGGCAGCGGCTGGCATAGAGCCACAATGGGCACGCGTAGCGATAGTAAAGATACACACAGATACATCCGGATCGCTGTGTTGCTCGTTGACTCCAAGCACTACCGGGATTGCAGCTTTTGGTCGTGGACTGATTCGATGGTCGGATGTCATACTTGCTGGCTGCGAATGCCTGCCCCTAACTTACTCGACCTATAGCGATTGGGTAACTCTTGGCAGGCCGGCATGCTGGTGCGCGCCGTATCAGTGCGATGGAGATGCAGATGGCGCTATACACAGCTTCCAGAGGTACAGAGTGATGAGCAACGATTTGGCTATTGTTTCAGCTAACTGGAAGAAGCTGATTGATGATGCGACGCTTGATCCTTGTGCCGATATTGACCACAAGCCGCAGGGCTTCCAGAAGTATCGCGTCATGAGCAACGACTTAGCTATTGTAATTGCCAACTGGAAGAAGACGGATTCGGATCTTGCTGGTAATTGCCCAAGGCCTGAGTAATTATTGGGGCTTAGCGACTTGAGCTGTTGCCTGCAAGACTATGCCGTTACAGGGTAGGTAGATAGCTCATTTGACTTGCCTCTTTCGTGGTTGTTTAGCCCTGTAAAACTAGACTTGTTAGGGGCTAATGTAATTTCCAGACTGATTTACGCAAGGAAGCTGCCATGAAAACACCCTCCTCCTGACCATCTCCGGCAAAACAATGTTCTCAGGAGAAGTACATTCAAAAAGCCCCTGCATCAGCAAGAACGAGGTATTGTTCTGTTTTCATTGTGCCTTGAAATACCTGTCTTCTGTTTCACAGGGGCAATACGGGTTGTGGCTCTTTCCCTTTTCTTGTTAGCTATCCCTTGGGCCTCCAACGATCCGACCTGACTTGTGTGCGATAGCAAAGAGTTGGACACCACAAGTTCATGCTAATATAGCACCTTTGGCCATTCTCCAGAGCCACTCTTTTTCGGTACAGTATTGTGCATCGGCAGAATTCACTGTTTGTCTTGAACCTTTCTTGGTGTCCCTCAGACAGGCAGTGAATCTCGTTTCATCACAGGCAAAAACGTGACAAGCTGAGGACTTTACCGATCTTCCGTAATTCGCCTTGAGCCTCAAGCTAATATGGTTGGCCTCTTCTCGCATGATTAACACCTTCCCGAGATTAGCCCCGATAATGAGAAATGTCGTTATTAATTTTTTTTTTGCGATATCCTCGGTTTCTGAGAATTGGCTCTTCGCGATACACCTCAGGGCGAGTCCGGCGATTCCCGTGGCGCACAACCGCCACGAAACGCATCTCGGCTCCTTGGGAGCCCTTCAGGCTTTTAAGTGAAAAGGCCCAAGGCGCAAAAGTCGTCTCCTGCAAGAAATAAAACGTTGAAAACCAGAAACACAGTGGCAGGCTCCGATTCACAGGCATTCTCGGCAGGCACAACTCAGCACTCTGGCACATTTCCTCACTGACAAACCCCCCATGCAAAGAATGTGTCAATGCCAAGGCCAAACTCCGTGAATTGCTGGCGAGAATGCCGCATGCGAGTCTTTCTGTCTGTAGACCGCGGTAGTCGCAGCGGACTCTATTTGTACCCACCTCGCATAAGGTTCGCCTTGATGACTTCCGCAGCTTCTGCACACACTTGATCGAAAGGAGTTACCCTGGATGCAGTGTGGTTGGTCTCCACTATCGCAGAACCAACAATTACCGCGGTTTCCACGTCGACAATCTTGACTTCGAAACGCTCACCAGTGTCGCCTTGGCGGGAATACTTGCAAGACATTATCGCCTCAACACCGTAAATCTTTTTCAACTGAACCCGTTTCTCATGGTCGAGCCGTCCTGGCAGCAGGTCCTGTTCAGTCAAGATCGCTCGCAGTTGAGACCTCTCAACAAAGGTTATTGGCTGGCTACGAAAAGCACGTACGTAGCTTGCCATGAATGCCTGCTCCTGATGCGATTCTAAACCGAGCACCGCAAAGCGATGATAAGACAGCAACGGGGGTTTCGTAAAGACACCGTATATCTTGTGACCGGTCCGACCACACCCCGAAAAAAGAATTGCCAACAGAACGACAAGAATACATCTGGATCTAAGCCTTATGGATTGTCGCATCTGCAAGCCTCCTTTGGCTTTATAACTGGCGTTCAGCTTCCCTTGGCACGTCTTGACTGCCTTAAAAAAATCATCCCAATTGTTTAGGTCCGCTAAGGCAGCCAGGAAAAGTATTCTCTCTTCATTCCTTACCAGACTTCTCAAAGAATCGCTTGGAGCTACGAAGCCTACTCTTATATATCGGCAAATATTGGCTTACAGCATTGAACCTATTGCTCCAAATGCCGATTTCGAAGTCTAGGGCAAAATTTCAGGTGTTTGCACACCGTAAATGCTTCTGAGGCCTGACACGGGTCTGCACGTGACTTCTCGGCACCCTAAGTGCTGCGCATGAGCCAAATCGGTATTCTCAGCAGCAATTCAGAACCACCTCAAACATGAAGCAGCATGGGTCGCGGTCAAGAAAAAGAAAATGCTCAAGTTGTGGTCACAAAAAGTGCTGCATGACACAAACGTGTGACATCTGTACGCTAATGTTGAGCTCATCTCATCGCTTGCCATACTAATCCAGCCCCTGAGTATACGATGGAAATATATCCATAGCCACCCAAAAGCCCTGTCAACAAACGTCTCGTGTTCGTAGACTCAACTAAACCAAAGTACTGAAGGCACCAATCTATGAACATGACTGACATGAATGTCAACGCCAAGAGGCAGGAAGACCGAATGCCGGCAACAAGAAGGCCAACGCACAGGAGCTGCCCCATGAAAACGCCTGTACATCTCGCACATACGGGAAACTGCCTTTCGCATAAAAAGAGACTTCGTTCCGGCATTTGGTGACAGCCAATCCGGTCGCCTAAGACCCCAAGAAGCCTCCTCAGTGGAGAGTATCTAATATTGTCAGAATTGTTTTCCACAGTCACAACATACCCAGGCGATTCGTGATTTGCCCTTGCCCATTCCACAGAGGCCGCAGAGCAATCCTATCGGGCCAAAGAGAATCGCTCCGCAACATCCTTTACCGGCGCCATAGCCCTTAATTTTCGTTTCAGACACAGGCTGAATTTTCGTGCCTCCACAGCTTGGACACTTCATCTCTGGCATTCTCCTATCTCCTTCTCATTCTCGCAATTATTCGTCTGCATTTAACTTATGGCGACTATGTCACCGGAGCCCCGCAAGTTGCTTACAGCGCTCGGCTGTTTGATTAAGACAACAACTTCTACTACAGGAGACTCACATACACAAGTATATTGGATTTGATATAGATGGCAAGACAACAGTAGCGTGTGTAGTATAAAAACGTGAAAAAAATAGATATAAAACCTTTAAAACAGACATTAGACGGGCGAAAGACTTTCTTCGACGGCAAGGCCCACCAATAACGAGCCTTCTTGCGTTGTGGAATGCACCAGCGCCTTAGAATCGGTTGTGGTTGCAGTGGTCCTTAATCGCGTCCCGAGAGCAGTGTGGTTTATTACTCCATCGAGAGCAGCTGTCGCTATCATCAGCTCGGCAATTCAAAATGTTTTTCTCATATCTGGGCATAGTCTCCTCGTTAGTCTCTGCGAGCATGTCAATGATGATTTGTCCTCCCAAATAGGCTATAGGAAACATCTTTTATCGTGACAAAATGCTCCCTGCAAACGTATTGGACCGATTCCGGTAAGAGGGGCTCAAGTGGCAAGACCGTTGCTTCTATCGGCTCTGCTACAGAGAATGGCTCACAGACAGTACAAATGGCAGGCGGTCCGGCTGATGCAATTAAGAATCCATGCAAAATACTGAAAACGGCCCCTTTCTTTCGCCGATATATAGGTTTGGAGAATGCGCCAGACCTCTCCGCGTGGTGCAAGAAAAGGGTGCCCGGAATGACAAGGCTAAGTTCCAAGCTTCGTGTGGCAAGAACAGTATTAACTTTAGTAATTTCTCTGTCTTTATCGGGTTGTGTAGGACCTCTAAAACAGCAAGCTCGGACAGTGAGAGTTACTCCCGTCTCTGAAGAATATGAATTAACCGAAAGATTGCGAGGCAAGACCTATGTTCTTTTGGCAGAGGCCAGCACCGGCCAGGAACAGTACAGAAGTGCGGTCTCTGACTCTTTGGCCCGGGTTATTCAGGAATATGGCAACAATTCTGGCAGTTTCCTGAATTCGGGGCTTGAGCATGAGCCAGACGATAAAAATGCACACCATACGAGTCTTGAAGTCCTATCTTTCACGGACTTTGTGAACACACTGAACAAACAGGGGATATCGCAAAGACACTCTGAGACAAGGGACTTTTATCGAAAAAACGGAATGTTTAAGAAATCGGACCTTCAATTCCTCAGGAAAATGGTCGGTGCCGATTATTTTGTTCTACCCTGTCTATTGAATGTTAAGCGATGGGACAACTCAAGGTTTTCAGTATTGGGCGTAAAGCTGGTCAACACTCACGTAACCTGCGCGGTAGTGAGTATGGAAATCTGGGATGCAAGGACGGGATATAGAGTCTTTAGTGCAACCTCAGATGTGACCGTAGCTGGCGAAAGAATCAGAGAGGATCCGATTGCCATTGAGGAAGTCTTTGAGAGGGCATGGTTTGCGATCATCGAACAGCTACCTACTTGACCTGCTTTTGAGCACGCCAAGCTTAATGGGAAAACCTGCAAATGCCAAAACCAGTGAGACAAGAAGCCAATAGCATCTCTCTATAGGAACCACAAGGTATGTTTGGCACAAAATCAAAAAGACACTCACGGCTTGAGTTAGTACTTTGGTCAATCTTGGCTTCGGGCACAGTATTGCTCTGTTCGTGCGCACATTACAAATGTGACCCTGCTTACACCGGCCCAGCCAAAAGAAGTGCACAAATGCTAGAGTATTACAGCTACCCCAAACGGACTATTGAAGCCAAAGTCAAAGAAATTGATACGAGCAAAAAGTATGTTGTTAAGAGAGTGGAATTCCCTTCGGCCCTGAATGTTTTTGGTTCAGACAATGTGAGATTCGACTACTATGTGCAGAGAAAAAAAGCCAGATTCCCAACCGTGCTTGTGTTGCCTATATCTGGCGGAGTGGATTTCACCGTCAAGAGCTTTGCAAACTGTTTTGCTTCTAACGGTTTCAACTGTGCTATTGTACGCAACAGGAAAGTTGATTTAGACGACGCTGAGAGTGCAGAACAGGTGGAGGATTACTTTAGACAATCAGTGCTCGATAGCAGGCAAGTGCTGGACTACTTGGTCCAAAGACAAGAGGTTGATGCAAACAGGCTTGGTTGTGTGGGTTTGAGCCTCGGTGGCATAAAGACGAGCATGATAGTAGGTGTAGATGAGAGATTGAAGTGTTGCGTAATGGGTCTTGCCGGCGGCAGTATTGCAGACATAACACTCCTCTCCGAAGAGAAAAAGATCAAAGACTATATCAGAGGGTTGATTGACATGGGCATTGGCCCGGAGACGATACATACTGAATTGTCAAAGAAGATAAAGACCGACCCTCTCAAATTAGCCAAGCACATTGATGCCAGAAATGCATTAATGTTCATTGCGATGTTTGACAGAGTTGTTCCCAAAAAGTGTGGGGACAGATTGTGGAAAGCTATTGGAAAGCCGGAAGTCGTTTATCTTCTCTCAGGCCATTACACTTCAATTTTGTATTTGCCCTGTGCTCAAATGAAATGTCTAAAGTTCTTTCAAGAAAAATTTGATGTCAGCTAACCTTTTGGGCAATTGATAGGTAACCGACCCTCGCATCGACAATTTCAACACCAAAAAGCATCGTAGAGTTTCAGCCAGAACCTTGGAGATGAGCTGTCAACGGAGTCTTATTGCTGGCTTGCCCGAGCGATGTGTTCACCAAATGGTCGGTGGCAAAAACAACAAGCCCGTAATGTTCTTTGGCAATGCCAAGAGATAGGAATTGGGCCCGCTTTTTCCTTCATGACAGCGATGCTTGCTGTTGTGCAGGTTCCGATAGCCTGCTAAAAAGCGCAGGACTCGATCCTGTCAAAACTCCATATCAAGCTCCCAAAGCCCCTGCTGTCAGCAGGAAGGTTGTCTTTGACACGCCTTCTCTACTACGCAGACTCGATTGGCTCGCCCAGCGCCTCAAACTGCATCCGTGTATGAGTTTCTGCATGTGATGCCTTGAGAGGATAATCGGTAATCAATCGCAGCGCCCGCTCAACCCGGCGGTATGATTATTTTCTCTGTTTTTATTTGACACCGGTCAGTACTCGCGGTATAATACCCGGCCAGTCGAGCATATTCTTACGTCTCTCAAGAATATGCTCTTGAAAAAAACCTGAGAGACAGAATTTATGGCCATTAGTGGGCCGAAGGAGCACACAAGTGAGTACAGGTACAGTAAAATGGTTTAACGCCAGCAAAGGCTATGGGTTTATCACCCCGGATGACGCGGGTGATGACTTGTTCGTTCATCACTCGGAAGTCAAGACGACCGGCTACGCTAGTCTTGAGGAGGGCCAGCGGGTCGAGTTCGAGATCGGCGAGGGCAAAAAAGGCCCTTGTGCGACCAACGTGATCCCTGCTTAATCCAGAGCGAAGCAACACGCCGGAAAAACCAACGGGCTCCGTGAAAGCCGGAGCCCGTTTGACTCTAACGTTTAACCTGCCGCCGTATTTGGCCCTTCTTTGCGAGGCAGCGTCGCCCGCCATTTCTCGGCCTGTGCCGGCTTGCCCCAGGCTTCGTAGAGGTCGACTAAGTTGTTAAGAAACTGCAATGTCTGTGCGTGTTCTGACCCGAGTGCCAAACTAACGACAGGTTAAGGAGCCTCTCGCGATGGTACGAGCCGCTTGAGCTCCTCGAACCAGTTGGTTACGACATGCAGTTCCCTCACTTCTGAGTCGTCGTACTCAGGCTTCAGAACCAAAAAGCGCTGGCCATCGGGCGTAACGTCATAGGATAGGCCAGGAACGTCGTTATACAGCCCTTCAAACAGCAGTTGAGGTGCCCCCGGCGAAAACTCAGGTTCGCTTGAGATCGACACGACCATCCACTTGTCGCCGTTGCGGTAGAATAGCTCATCCCCTTTTGGCGACCAGATTGGCTCTAACCCGAAATCGTCTGAAATCTGCCATATCCTATCCATACCGGGATATGGCTGCACGTAAACCTGATACTTACCATCCTTATCTGAGGTATAGGCAATCCACCGGCCATCGGGCGAGAACACGGGTCCCCATTCATTAAACTCTGTCCCAACGATAAGCTCAGGTTGACGGTCTCCTTCGAGTGGCAGAACCCAGATGTCGTTCCCAGTGGTCGGATGAATCTCGCAAAATGCCAACTGCTTGCCGTTAGGCGACCACGAATACGGAAGTGAGAGGTATTGGCTTGAGTGAAGCAGTTCGGCGTCGCCAATACCATCCACAGGCTTCCAGAAGATAGACCGCTTCCTTTGCCCCTCCCTGGCGCGCCCGAAGGTCACCCGTTTGCCGTCCGGCGTCCAGATAGGCCTGTAGTTGCTGTCTTCCAAGGTCAACCTCGTTCCCTTCCCACTGCCGATATCATAGATATACACGTTGGATTGTGTCTCTGCTGCCAGTCGTTTCCCGTCCGGGGAGAGCTCAAACGTTCCATAGATTTGTGCAGACACGGCCAGGGGCTGGGCTTTCCCCTGGCGATCGACCCACACCGGAATGCTCTTGGCCATATCAGCCCCAGGAACATAGACAAGCAAGCCGTCGTTAGAGAAAGCGAACTGCGCGGTGCCATACCTGGAGTCCAGCATGACCCCGTCGAGAACTGGAACGGAATCACCGGTCACATCCAGTGTCGTGAGGTCAAAAGGCGCTCCCTGCACAGCTCCTGCCAGAGTATATACAAGATGTCCTGTAGGCACGTAACGCGCGCGCTTACCGTCTTTCACTACAATCTTTTTCTCCCTTGTTTCCAAGGACAGGAGCATAGTACCGGCTTGGAGCATAGTACCGATTTGTGACAGGGAAATGAGCACCGCTTTGCCGCCTGGCAGCGGCTGCGGATCGTGACACGCTGCAATGCCTTCCTCGGCAAGCTCGACTTCGAACCCCAGACGTTCCTTAATGCCACCGGTGGCAGGAACTCGGCAGAGCCTCTTACCTTCATTCTCGGCGAAGTATATCGTACCATCGGCGCCCCAGCTTACACCCACGGGATTCCTGGCATCACAGATAACTATCGGCTCGCCGCCCAGAAGCGAGATCTTCTTTAGCTTGTCCTTAGTAAAGAAGCATACCGACTGACCATCAGGGGAAAAGACAGGCGAGAAAGCACGTTCTGTGCCCGCAATCGGCTTTGGCTCAAATTCGTCCATTAGCCGCAGGAACAGTTGGGTCGTATCGCCGACATCGGCGACATACACAAGCCGCGACCCATCAGGCGATAAGGCGACTGCAGGCATCGTGGCGATACCCAGCGGGTTTGGCCGGGAAAGCGCCAGCCTTTGATTCTCAGGCAGCCTGATGACAAACCGGCGAGTGGGCACAGTGGCGACAGTAGGTTTGCTTAAGAATATACTTGCAGCAATGAGGCCGACCACTATGCCGGCGACGCTGCTTATGACTGCCAACAACCATAGCGTACGCCGTCCCTTCCCCACGGCCGGGACACTGATGGGCGGCGCATCTGCCGGCAAGCTCTCCGTAAGGAGTCCCAAGGACAGCGTTTCCTCGATTTCGATAACCACATCTCCCATGTGTTGCAGCCGGCGGCGGGGCTCCTTCGCTAAGCAACGCCGCAACAGTACGCGAATGTTCACTGGAGTTGTCTGCGGCAGCAGGTCCCAGTCCGGCTCGCGCTCAATAATCCGTGCCAGTGTATCTGTCGCTCTCTCACCTTGAAACGGCAGATGACCCGTCAGCATCTCATACAAGACACAACCAAACGACCAGATGTCGCTGCGGTGATCAACCGCATCGCCGCGGGCTTGTTCGGGGCTCATATAGGCCGGTGTACCGATCACACGGCCGGGCTGAGTTTCTGTGATCTCACCACTCTTGCCTTCGCTTGTAGAGACTTTGGCCAGGCCGAAGTCCAGGACCTTGACCTTGCCTTCCGGCGTAGTCTTGATGTTGCCGGGCTTCAGATCCCGATGGACCACACCTTTCTCGTGGGCCGCCGCAACCGCCTCAGCTACCTGCAGCCCAACCGCTAATGCATCCTCAACCTTCAGCGCTCCACGGGCTATTCGCTCAGCTAAGGTCTCGCCAGGCACATACTCAAGAATAAGGTAGCCGACGCCCTCGGCCTGCTCGATGATATCGTGGATGGCGCCGATGTTCGCATGATTCAGTGAGGCTAAGAGTTGCGCCTCTCGCCGGAAACGCGTCTGGGCAGCGGCATCTTCGAGCAGGTGGCTCGGCATTGCCTTTACGGCAACAACCCGGTCAAGTCGGCTGTCATGTGCCTTGTACACCACCCCCATACCGCCCCGCCCGATGACCTCAGTGATCTTAAACCCGCCGAACTGTTTGCCGACCAGCTCCGCTGCCCTTCTAGCATCTTGGAACTCGCTCTCGTCCGTCTGTTGCAGAGAGTCGAATAGCGAGCTGATGCGCTGACACTCTTGGACTTTCTGCCTGATTTGCTCCTCAAGCCCGGGGTACCGCTTAACAAACTCATCCAGGTCAGGCTCTTCGCCTCGGAATCCGGATGCCAGGAACTCCTGTACCGCCTCGTTGAGCACCCCATCCAGACTCATGTCGGCTCGCTCTGCCATCAGATCCTCTTAAATAAATCCGTCAGCGAGACAATCGCACGCGAAAGTGACATCGCCACGGCAGCAGGGCTCTTGCTGAGCCTGCCCGCAATCTCTTTACAGCTCAGTCCCTCCACCTTGGCCAGTACGATCACTTCGCGGTATTCCGGTTTGAGCCGGTCCAGCGCCCGCTCCAGCCTATCGAGTTCCTCACGCAGCGACAGGATAACACTCGGCGTGGTAGTGACCGCAGGCAGACCCACATCTCTGTGCGGTCTGTCAGCACACGCCGCCACGCGGTCCAGTGATACTTGCCTGCGAACGTCTCGCTTGGCGGCGTGAATCCTGTCGACGTTATCACGAATTGTGTTCTCGACAATGCTTGAGAGCCATCGCAGAAAATCGCCCTCGCTGGAATAGGTGAAATCGCCGATATCCTTGACCGCCTCAATCAACGTTTCCTGAACCAGATCCATAGAATCGAGCTGAGCCCTTAGGCCCGGACCCATACGAAATCTGACTATCCGCCGGATCCGCTCTCCATAGATGTTGCACAATTGGTCTAAAGCAGCAGCATCTCCCCCCTGTGCCATTGTAACTAATTGCTGCGTCCGCGTTAGAGCCTGACCGCTCATGATCAGCTAACTCCAACATAAATAAGCCCTTAGGACAATTATAGCACATCGGCAAAGAGTTTTCAAATTTACTGTTAAGTTCTCCGTTTTTTTCCGCTCAGAACAGTGGAACAATACAGAGAAGAAAAAAACCGATATTACAATTCCAATAGGCCAACGAGCGAAAAGGAAGGTGTAACATGAAACTCTCTGTGAATTCAGGAATTAGCTTAGTGTTGTTCGGATTTGTTGCTGCTATCATGCTTGGCGGACGAGCCGCAAATGCAGATTTCACCTTCGGTGAGCCGGTGAACCTGGAGTCGGTCTTCCCATTCCTTGATCCGGACGAGGAGGGAATCAGCTGCTTCTCCAGCGATGCCTTGGAGATGTACATTGAATCATATCGGCCCGGAGGCCAGGGCGGTTGCGACCTTTGGGTGCTTAGACGCACTTCCATCAATGAGGGATGGGGAGAACCGAATAATCTCGGGCCGGCTGTGAACAGCCCTGAGTGCGACCAGGCCGCCTGGGTCTCCACTGACGGACTTACGCTCTTGTTCACGTCCGATCAGCGTGGTTACAACGACATATATGTAACGACACGACCTACAAGAGACGCCCGTTGGGGTCAGGCTGTATATATAGGGCCTCCGATCAATGGTCCCACCTCGGCGGTCGGTGCCCTGATGTCAGCCGATGGCTTAGAGCTGTACTTCTCCGCTTGGCAGCGCCCCGGTGGATTCGGTAATTTCGACCTGTGGGTCACGAAGCGGACGACAACGGACGGCACCTGGGGGGAACCGGAGAATCTCGGCCCCGCGGTCAATAGCCCGTACGACGAGGCGTGGCCCAGCCTCTCGCCGGATGGGCGAGTCCTGTTCTTCTGCGGTAATAACCACGACCCCGAGATTCCACAGCGACCCGGAGGGTATGGCCGTGCTGATATGTGGATGACGATGCGAGAGACCCTCTCGGACCATTGGCAACCCCCCGTGAATCTTGGACCGAAGGTAAACAGCTCGAAACATGATTTTGGTTCATGCATCTCACCGGACGGTTCTACGCTGTACTTCTTTACAATCTCCGGGAACATCTGGGAGAATTGGCAGGCACCAATTATTCCAATCGTCGACTTCAACGGCGACGGCCAGGTAGACCTTGAAGACTATTCCGAGCTTGCTCAATACTGGTGCCAGAACGAACCCTCAGTTGACATGGGCCCAACGCCTCTCGGTGATGGAATAGTGGATTCTCACGATGCGCTCGTCCTGGCCAAATACTGGCTGACATATCCTGGCGTCGTCGCCCACTGGAAGCTCGATGAAACGGAAGGCTTCATTGCCCACGACAGCGCCGGCGACCACGATGCCTTCGTCATAGCTGAAGATCCGCTCTGGCGGCCCGACGATGGCAAAATAGATGGTGCCCTCGAGCTTGACGGCATCAATGATTATGTCGGCACACCCTTTGTCTTGAATCCGGCACAGGGCTCGTTCAGCGTATTTATGTGGGCCAAGGGCGGCCTGCCCGGACAAGCGCTCCTGTCCCAGAACCTGAGTACGGATTGGCTTTACACCCTTCACCCGATGGGCTGGCTTATGACCAGTCTGGGCCAGGGCGGCCCTCTGCTTTCGGAGGTCGTTATTACCGATGGCGAGTGGCACCGCATCGGATTTACATGGGATGGGACCAACAGAACGTTGTATGTCGATGATGTCGAGGCAGCCAAAGACACCCAGACGGCGCTACAAGGCGCAGATCGCGGTCTGAATATTGGTGCTGGAAAGGACCTCGGTCCAGCCACTTTCTTCTCCGGCCTGATCGATGATATCCGCATCTACGACCGGGCTGTTAAGCCGTAAGGCAGAAAGGATTATGTGAAATCAAAGCTCTTGTGAAAATGGGGCCTCGAGGATATAGAAATGAAGATGGAGAGTAATTTACGAGTTTTGCGGATAATTCCTGCACTGATGGCAGCTTTCTTAGCGAGCTTGCCTGCCTATGCCAAGTATGACGGCGGCAGCGGAGAGCCCAATGATCCCTACCTGATCGCCACGGCAGAAGAGCTGATGCTACTTGGTGAGACCCCCGAAGATTACGATAAACACTTCATCATGACCGCTGATATTGATCTGGATCCGAATCTGCCCAACCGGAAGGTCTTCGATAGAGCTATGATTGCGCCGGATACAAACGATGTTGAAGGTGGTTCTCAGGGGATTGCTTTCACCGGCATTCTTGACGGTAATGGTCATACGATCTCGCATCTCACGATTAGGGGTGTAAGCTATCTGGGTCTGTTCGGGCAAACAGGTTCTGGAGCGAGGATTTCCAACCTGGGCTTGGAAGCGGTAGATGTTAGTGGGACAGGTGAGAATGTTGGCGGTCTCGTCGGATACAGGGGCAGCATCACCAACTGATACAGCACCGGTTCGGTTAGCGGTGGGCACTGTGTCGGGGGCTTGGTGGGGAGTAGCGGGGAGACTCGCCACGAAGTGGTGGTGGATAGCTGTTATAGTACCGCCACAGTCAGCGGAGATCGAGACGTCGGCGGTCTCGTAGGTGGCGTCGGGAGCCCGATATGCAAGAGTGGAGGCGGGAGATGCCGTGGAGAGATCCACATCAAAAACTGCAGCAGCGCTGGCATGGTCAGTGGAAACGAGAATGTCGGTGGCCTTGTTGGTCGCAACTCTTATGGCGGTATCATCACCAACTGCTACAGTACCACTATGGTCACGGGAGATAGTCAAGTCGGTGGTCTCGTGGGTCAGAATTTCGGCAGCATCGGTACGAGCTACAGCACTGGCACGGTCAGCGGTAGTACGTATGTCGGCGGCCTCGTGGGATGGAACCCTATGAATGGTTTGGTCATCGATTGTTATAGTGTTGGAAAAGTCGAGGGAAATGAACATGTCGGCGGTCTCGTGGGCTGTGATTATCATGATCTAGCCCCGGGAACAACAACTGACGGCTTCTGGGATATGGAGACGTCAGGGCAGACCAGCAGTAAAGGCGGCACGGGCAAGACAACAGTTGAGATGCAAACAGCCAGCACATTTTTGGAGGCTGGGTGGGACTTTGTCAATGTCTGGGGTATTGGTGAGAATCAAACGTATCCGTATCTACGCAAGTACTCGGCGGCGGATATCAACCAAGACGAAAGTGTTGACTTTGGCGATCTGGCTACCCTGGCCGAGAACTGGCTCCGGCAACAACCTTGATGTTGCCAGTTTCTTCTCCGGCCTGATTGACGATGTAAAGATCTACGACCGGGCAATAGTACCATAAACGCTGACTTCTGACAACACACCACAAAGGGCTGCCGGACTGTTCTGCTGCCGGCCCCTTTTTCCTCCTCAGCGCCAGACGTCCGCTTGTTAGCCAACCACCCACCATTCAACCGTTGAAGCCCAATGGAAATCCGCCGTGTTTAGCCCGGTCCTCTGGGCCGGGTTCTATTCACTTCCCCTGTTCTCTGGCGGACCGAAGCCTCCCCTCCGGCGACACCCGCCAAGCCGCCCCACGAATCACGACCCGCGAATTAGGCAATACAAACCCAATGGCGAACGGCTCATTTCGGGGTTTTTCTTATTAGTGCTACCCAGTCCTTGTCGGCATCCTGCGGTGGATGGCCGATTGCGGCTGAGCTAGGCCCATCTACCTCTGTAACCGTACCTGTACGCAACGGGCCACCCATACGCGGATTGTACCACTTCACTGTAAAGGCCGCGGCGTCCTCTCCCAAATCAATATGTGTTGTCCCACCGCCAGGCAGGTATATAGCGTAAATTTGCCCGGGCCTGGCGAGGCAATAGTCATCCTTTGCAGTGGTCAGTTCGTCATGGTGGCTCATTTCAGTGAATGGCAGGTGCTCATGGAAAAACTCCAAGGCGTATCGGGTCAGGTCCCAAAGGTGGTCACGGCTGCGCCAATCTTCGCAGTTTAGGTCGTTATTCGCGAACTTGTACCCGAAGTACCATTCAACGCCGGCCCCACCAGCCATCAAATTGCCCCAAAGGTGTTGCTTCCGTACTTCGTCATGCCAGTAATCATCCTTGTCGGGCTTGACGCCCGTATGTGCCGGGCCAATCTCATCGAGGCAGACGACCCATTGGCGGTTTGCGGAAGCCGAACGGTCGATCCATTTAACCGTTTGCTCGTGCGTGTCATTGGTCTGCAGCGACGGACCATCGAAATACTCGTATCCAAGCAGGGGGGCGTACGCTTTGTCGTATCTACCGGGGAAAGTATGCATGACGATTGGGTGGTCGTAGGGGTCGAGGTCTTTGATATATCGGCAGAAGGCCTTGCGCTGGGCGTCGGTGTTGGTGTTTTCTTCGCCGAGATTCCAAACGAGACCGAGATGATGGCCAAAGCGGGCGATAAGCTCGCGGTAGTAAAGCTTACGCTGGGGCCCGAGCTCGCCGCCGTCGAGGCCCTGGTCGTTTTCCTGCTCCTGAGTAATGATGTGCAGCATAAGGCCGAGTTCACTCATGTGCGAAAAAACTATCTCCCACTGGTCGAGTTTGCTGCAGTCAAACCGGAATTTTTCTTCCGGACTAATCCAGGGCCACACGTCCTTGCCGTCACCGCCGTCGATATTGTAAGGGATAAAGTACACGCTGTTCATGCCCTTCGAGGCCAGATAATTCAACGCGCCGATGATGCCCTTGCCCTTGTCGCTTTTCCACGTTGGGTCGCCCGGCTTGAAGTCCTTTACATGAGGCTGGTAGCGATGCAGGAATTTATCGCCTGCGGCTTCACCTTCGCGTTTCAGCTCGCCCGTGTCAAAAGTGCCGTCGAAATCCGTGTATGCAAGAAAGTTCTCCGGGCTGTCTGCACCGCCTTTTAGGAAATACTCGCCGGTCCCGGCGAATTGAAGATACCGTTTGCCGACGTATTTGAGTAAGCCCTTGCCCCGGAAATCTCGGCCGGTTTTATCACTTGGGCTGATGGCAAAGGAACCTCTAGTGCCGTCGAAGGCTGTGGCAGAGCCGGCTTCTGCATCGCTGCTTAGGGCAATATCCGGACCGGTGCGAAAGGAAGCTGTGTAGGACCATTTTCCCGTTTCATCGGGCACAAAATGCACGCGCCACTTATTGCCCTCGGTCGCACTGCTTTGTCCAGCATCGCCGTCCGCTGCATAGTAGCCGCCAACGACGTACTGCTTTTTGCCCTTTCTGAATGTCACATTGAGGCGGTAGTCCCGGAAAGGGTTAGGCTCGGCCTCTTCGCTCGTTTCAGGCCCGCTAAACGTGACGGTGACCTTATGCCACTTTTTCAGCTCCCCACAAATATCGGGTCTCTTATCTGCTCCGAAAGCGGCACACTCGCCTACTACTGCGAAGATAATAGCAAACAGTACGATTGATCCGCAGCGCTTCATATTGTGGCTCCTTAAAAAGGTAGACAGTTGAATAATAGTGGGGTAGCTTACACCAATGATGTGGGCCTTTGCAACAGGTTTCTGCCGTATTTTCTGAGCTACCTGTAGGCGCATAAAAAGGCCGAGCGGTAAGCCCGGCCTTGTGGATATCAAATTAGACCGGCCTTTGAACTTTGCTAATCTCCATGCCAAACAGGATTTGGGTCCAAGATATGGACGGGTTTTGCAGCTCTCTTTCTTGGCCCTTTAAAGGAAGGCAGGCCGTGATACCTGTATTCTTCGGGAAAATTGGTTCCTGTAGCAGTTAGAATGTTGTAGTTGAACTTCTCTCCCTTGCCAAATTGATTCTGCATATTTCCGAGTGGTCGCAGATAAACTGTCCAGCCACCAAGCTCGGCATATTCGATTAGCCACGCCACAACAACCAGACCTTGTTCAAAATCTTTTGCCCACCCGCAAAGAATCGCCAGATCGTTAACTCGGACAAAATCCTCCCATGTAAGCTCGCGGCCAGTTTCAAGCTCCTGTTTTATTTGTTCAAATTGCTCGCCCCGAATCCACTTCAGCCGTGTGCGAAGCTCCATGTTCCTGATTCTTTCGTCCGAATCCGGCTGGAAACTCCAGAACAACTCGATAGTCTGCATAGTCTCTACCAGCTCATCCGTTATGGTCAGATCCTCGGGATTTTTATCGTGCGCGGTTTCCAGAATGATTCGGGCTGCATACCCATACGGATATGATGTTTGTGATAAACGCCCGCCTTTCTCCCAGAACATCTCACGCAGAGCCACAGCGGTTGCCACAAGCTGTTTGCTCGAAAGGTTCTCTATGTCTAACTTCGCCTGGAGCTCTTCGTACAATTGCTGCTCCACGTCAGAGTATGCAGGCCATGTGCTCACAATTCTATCCTGGGCTTTCCATATCTCCATATAACCCACTAATGGCGTTATTGTTTGCGGTGCGCTATCCTCAAGACCGAGCAGGTTTAGATCCCCAAGATCGGGCAAGTCAAGCTCCCGACTGTCTTGTGCAGTAGCGAAATCCTTTATTTCTGGCTCTGGCTCAGAAGGCAATTCTTGCTCAACAAAGGTGTAGTCAGGCGGAATGTTGGGCTCAAAATCACCTGCAAGTAGCTCCACATTCCATTGAAATTCATCCTGCACAATCTTAACCTTCGTGGATGTGCCATAAGCAAGACCTTCCAGTTCTATTCGCACAGGCAAGCCAGTTTCTACATCAACCCAAAGACGAGTCACAGCATCATCAACACGCTCCCCGGATATTCTCTGCCCGGTTAGCTCGGCACCTTCGACCAAAAAGCCGTCAATTGTCTCGCATCCCAATTCTGTGTAATCATTTGACAGAATGTGCCTGACCATTTCCCTTGGGTCAACTCTACCGACTTTCTGTCCATCAGGCAATTGAATGCGAGTGTAATCCTTGGCGAAATGCAAGACCGAAACAATAGCCTTTTCTTGAGCAAGCGCGTAGACGCTGAAACGTAATTCACCACTTTGGTAGTTATCAGTCCTTGTTCCATAAATCGCGGAGCAATATACTATATTCTCTGTGTCTGGTGCTATGAATTCAAAGCCTTCTTTTTGTGGGCCGCTTGTTGCGCTTCGTCTCTCTCGGTATATATAACTATTAATTTTGTCAATTTTCTCGACCACACCAGCCCAGGTCACACTTGTCCCATCGATCGGGCCACCGAGTTGATGTATGCCGACAAGCACCATAATAATTATCACCGCCGCAACGGCCAATTTTGCTATTCTACTTTTCATAATTATTCTCCCTATATTCGGCTCAGCTATAGCCGACTTTGTTTGCTTAGATTTCTCTTGTGCTTTCAGGATATCATCTAAAATTCGGTCGCGCATCTCGGCACTTGCAGTAAAATTCAACTTCTTTTTTATCGTCTCTTCCATATTGTCCGGAGATCTCATTTCTGCACCTCGCCATCCAGAATTGACCTCAGTTTATTCAGGCCATACCGGTACCGGCCCTGGATCGTACTGACTGACACACCTCGCACCTTAGCTATTTCTTTGAATTTCATCTCGCCCTTCAGACGCAGGACTACTGCTTCTCGCTGATCGTCTGGAAGCTGAGCTATCGCGTGATTTAATAGCTGTGCTTCTTCGCTGCATATAATTGACTGATCCGGCTCCATTGAGTCTGAGCTTGCCAGCCGGAGTCCACCTAAGGTTGTACTTTGTCGCCGGTTTGCTCGGATTCGGTCGCGCGCACGATTGATAACGCAGGTTCTAAGATAACCCTTGAGGCTTCCACGTAGCTTGAAGTCTTCCTTCGATTTCGCAAAGGAAACGAAAACATCGTGCACGATGTCCTCGGCCCCACTGGCATCATTTGAAAGAGCCATCGCCAATGTCAGCAAATAGTCCAGATACTTTTCATAGATGCGGCGCAGGCCGTCCTTGCTGCCACATTTGAATTTCCACTTGAGCAGTTCGTCTTCAATCATCTTTGGCTGGCCGGCTCACTCTGAAGAACGATCGTTTCTCACTAATATCACGATTAACGTGCCCATTTTAGTATAAGAAACCAAAGCTTTCTCCCACTTTTTCTCATCATATACTATGCACGAGGCTTTGCCCGCAAAAGCGCAAAAAAAAAGCCGGGCCAAATAAGCCCGGCCTCTATGTACATCTCGCGCTTGCCCTGAGATCCTAATCTGGTAGCTCTTCGGGGGCCACGTCCCTTGTGCTCAAATCGCCGTAAATGACGCGATACGTTTCCGAGTCCTTGGGCCGCCACCACATCACCGGGGTGCTCGCGTCGCCAAGTTTCACGCCCTCACCAGCATAATGAAAGTCACGAACCTCCATTTCCCCCCTTAACAGCTGAGTATACCAGTGTGCCTTAGTCCATTTTTCGGAAACCGGTGCGAGCCGCTCCTCGATCTCGGATTCAGAAAGCTTGTTTCGCTTGATGTACTCCCTGAGTGTGGTCTGCAACATTGGAAGCTCAATTTCAGGAGGAAACTCACCATCCAGGAAAATTGCCACTGCACGCAGTCCTTCGACGAGATCTTCTTCGGTGGTGCTTTGCATAAACTTCTGCAATCCGGTAAGCTCGCCCTTCTCGACCTTCTCAACGGTGTATCCGTCAGGGGCCGTCGTGCTGAAGAGTGACTCATCAAGGTCAACGTCGAATTTGAACTCGCTCATAATTATCTTTCTGCCCTTGCCCACGTGGATGATCTCAACGCGGACAGGAAGCTTCGTGTGCACATCAGCCCAAACTGTGATATCGTTGTATTTACTCAAAGAGCGAAAGCCCTTGGCTACATGCCCCTCGATTTGGCGTATGCCAATTTCTTGAACGCCGCCTTCTTCAGGAGGTCTATTCTGCATAGAGCGGGCCATTCTGAATATATCAGGATCGGTGGCTGGCTGCCTATCTACCATTCTCTCGATTGCATATTTCTTCTCAGGAACAAGCATAAGTGTCTTTGGAACAGCAAGGTCAACTACCAAAATGGTGCCGTTGGGGTAAACCTGCCGCCTCTGCGTCAGACTCAACCTCATGAGACGGTAACTACCGGACCGCCCCTCTTCATCCTCTCCAGTGTACGTGCACGTGTAGGGGCGAAAATTGTTAATTTGCTCCAGAACGTCAGCCCATGCGACGCTCGCTCCCTCGATCGAAGTGCCAAAATGCATTACGCTCACGATTAATGCTATTGTTATCACCGCCGCAGTGGCTAATTTTGCAATTGGACTCTTCATAATAGTCCTCCTTATGTTCGTTCCAGCCGAAGTCGATTGCTGTTCCGTAGCTTCAGCCAATTCCTCCAGAAGACCCCTCAAAACTTTCTGATTCGCCTGAGGCTCGGAATGTATCGCTGCATTTCTTATCAGTTTCTCTATGTTCTTAGTTGATTTCATTGTGCCACCTTGCTGTTCAATAGTGACCGCAGCTTATCCAGCCCAATACGGTATCGACTCTGGGCTGTCTTGATCGAGACATCCTGATATTCGGCAATTTGCCTGAATTTCATTCCGCCCTGCAGATGCAGAGTTATCGCTTCGCGCTGGCTATATGGCAGTTGTGCCAACGCGTTGCTCAGTTGTCTTAGTTCCTCACTGCATGTAATCCACTGCTCGGGCCTCTTGAAATCCAAAGGTATGGACCCAGCTCTGTCAAGCTCAAGACGCTGCTTGGATGCCCGATTGGCGTTACGTGCCTTGTTGGCGACACATGTTGCCAAATAGCTCCTAAGAGATCCCGTAAGCTGGAAGTCGCCGGCACCACGTATGAATGAAGTGAAGACATCATGCACAATGTCTTCAGCAGCATTTGTCTCATTCAAAAGAGACACTGCCAGCTTCAGCAAATCATCTCTGTACTTCTCGTAGATTCTGCAAAAAGCGCCGCTGCTGCCACGCTTGAATCTCGACACTAACAACTTATCTTCCAGCACTAATTAGTACCTCTTTAGAATATTGGATCGGTCGATCTTCATCTATATAACACATAAGTAAGCTGTTTTACTCAAAATGAGAACCATTTTTTTCACATCTTGATCTGCAGGCTAAGACTTTCCATATCTGCCTGCCCGGAGCGCACAAAAAAGGCCGGGCTAAACAAGCCCGGCCTGTTTACGTGCTGCAATGAAGGAGGACTATCATGTCACTATTTCATAGCCCATCAGAGGTTACTACTCTTGAGTTGCAACATACCAGCGTCCCGGCTGACCACTGACTGCCCTGACTGTGAATGTCGGGCTAACAGTCTCTGCCTCGCCGTCACGCTCGACCTCGTATGTGCACTTGACCCTGAATACTGGTCTTATGTTTCGAACTGGATGCGCTTGTTACCTTGTGTGGATAATATTCACATACCAGCGTCCTGGCCGCCCATTCACGGTGAGAGCAGCGAACTTCTGGTTTGTGATCTCCAGTTGGCCGTCACGCTCGATTTCGTACTGACATGGAACCCAGAACCTGGGCGTCGCGATGTGGATCTTTTCCGGTTGTCCAATTGAAATGATACGCACGGGCCGCACGTGGGCATAGGCTTGGGCCAGCATGTGCCTCGGCGCGCCGCCGCAGAGTTTGCCCGCCTTGGCGAAATCCCCTTTGGCCCACGCATCCAGAGCCTCGCGAACGATTTTCACAGCAACCTCTTCATTGCTCATGTCGCCCTGAGCCATGCCGACCTCTTGCGTGACCTGGTCCATGATGAGGGTGTCCTCCGGCAAATTCGGATCGAAGAGCCGGGGATCGATGGTCTCGTTGTATTCCAGCACCTCAATGCCATGGTGGTACACGTTCTCTCCTCTATCCCAGTAGTCGTCGACTCTAACGACGAACTTCGTGACAGGATCGACAACCAGGACCTGTCGGAGCGGCGTGCCGTCTATGCGCTTCACATGAATCGTCATCAGGCGTGCGTACCGCGGAGGGTCCTGGATCTCCATGACAGCCTTACCACCCGCGACCAGCTTATGGACCTCCTGTACAATGGTCTCCGGGTCGAATCCCTCGTCGAATCCCTCCAAATTCTCCAAGTTGTCCACACGGGTCATCAGTTTGACGCCCCAGGGTGGTGGGTAATATTGGCTCTTAACACCGTCTTTCCATGTCGTGACGAAAATGCGATTTGGATCTTTGCCTTCTTCTTGCCGGAAGCGAATCAGTTTGCCTTCTTCATCGAACTCAGCCCAGAACTCATCATTGCGACGTTGTTGGAAGTAGGTCTGTATGTGAAACGACCGCTTGCCCTGCATGGCTTCTACGGTTTGCTCGAAAGCGTACGCTGGTGGTGTTGACTCTTCCCAGAGATGTATTGACAGCATTACTGCTCCAACTATCACCGCCGCCGCGGCTAATTTTGTAATTGGACTTTTCATAATAATTCTCCTTCTGTCCGTTCGAGCCGGAGCCAGTTTTGACGCTACGGATTTCCTGTACGCTGTCAAAGCGTCACTAAGGACCCGCTTGTCCATTTCTGAGCTGGTCCTTGTGTATGACTTGTTGGCAGCACAGAATTTCCCGACCAGTTGCTCGATCTTTTTTGCCGCTTTCATTTTTGCACCTCGGAATTCAGTATCGACTGCAGTTTCTGCAATCCGTATCGGTACCGGCCCTGAACAGTAGAGATTGACATACCCTGCGATTTGGCTATTCTTCTGAAAGTCAGCCCGCTGTGCAAACGCAGCAGTATTACCTCCCGCTGCTCGTATGGCAGTTGCATCAAGGCATCGCGGACTCGATGTAGCTCTTCGACTGACATGGCGAGTTCATCAGGCCGCTTTGAATCCTGCCGAAAAATATCTCTTCTGTCACACCCGTTTGCACGCCGCCTCTCGGTGCGCTTGAGCCCGCGGACCCGATTGGCAATACAGGTCGAGAGGTAACTCTTCAAGCTTCCTCTCAGTCCAAGTCTCGCGCCCATCTCAGCAAAGGAGACGAAAACATCGTGCACGACATCTTCGCCAAGGCTCATATCATTTGAAAGAGAGACAGCCAATGCCAACAAATCGTTCTTGTACTTTTCATAGATGCGACGCAGAGCGTCGCTACTTCCACGCTTGAGTTTCCAAATAAGCAATTTGTCTTCTAACATCGAAGGCCTTCTTCATCAGTTTCGAAACCAACGATCGTCATTACTATGAGAACCTAAGCGCCCATTTTAATATAAAGAAAACCATATTTTTCCGCCAAATTCTGCTATATGAATAAAAAAGCCGGGACTATCCCTAAAGCGCACAAAAAAAGCCGGGCCAAACGAGCCCGGCCTGTTGACTACTTATTATATGTGCGCTGCTCTTCGCTGAGCATTATACCCTAATGACTGCGAGAGACATTGATTTCCATTACAGTTCGGTTTTCCTTATGTATTTCAAACGTTAGACCCTTGTCTTTGTAGGTAAGATAATCCTTCCGCTCTGACTCAATAAGCTGAAAATCATCGCCAAAGGCTTGTATGATACTCTGCTCCGAGTCACCTACTCCCAAACCATCAGTGAATTTATAGAAAGGCTTTTGCACTCCAATCTCTTCCACTGAACCATCAACAATCAGAAAGGAAATACCACCCCCGAAGCACATGTAATACTTACTCGGAAGACTGTGCAGAGTGTACCTTTCTTGCCTGTAAAAAATGTGATCTGGTTTTCCCAGCCTTTTGAGAACATCGTCTTTGCTCGTACCAAGCGCATAGTCACCTACTCTTTCGCCGGGCACAATTGTCCCCTTTAAGATGCTGTCTATAGGGTTGACTTCAAGGCGAGAGTCATTGACTTCCATGTCCGTTCTGTCCTTCGAAGTTATTGTATCTTCAGTTGATAGCATAACATACCAGGCTACATACCAGCGTCCCGGCTGACCACTGACTGCCCTGACTGTGAATGTCGGGCTAACAGTCTTTACTTGGCTCTCATGTTCGACCTCGTACGTGCACTTGACCCTGTATACAGGTAGTACGTTCTGAACATATACAGGCCTGCCGAGGGAAACCGTGCTCACGGGTCGCAAGTGGCCGCAGCGTTCGGTCAACAGTCTTCTCGGCGCGCCGCCCCAGAGTATGCAGGCCCTGGTGTAATCTTCCTTGCCTAAGGCTTCCAGAGCCTCACGAAGCGTCTCCAGAACAACCTCCTCATCGCTCATCTCGCCCTGAGCCATGCCGACCTCCTGCGTAACCTGGTCAATAACGATCGTGTCTTCAGGGAAATTTGGCTCGAAGAGTCCGGGATCCATGGCCTCGTTGTACTCCAGCACTTCAGTGCCCTTGTGGAACACTTGCTCTCCCTCTCTGCCCCAGTAGTTGTCGACTCTGACCACAAGTTTCGTGGCGGGATCGACAACCAGAACCTGTTTGAGCGGCTTGCCGTCAGTGCGTGTCACACGGAGAGTCTTCAGGTGCACATAGGGCGCAGGCTTCTGCACCTCCAGGATGGCGTCGCCATTAGCGACCAGCGCATGAATCTCCCGCACGATGGTCTCTGGATCGAATTCCTCCAATCCCTCCAGCCCGCCATCGGTGTTGTCGACACGCTTCATCAGGTGAACACCATCCGGCGGTGGAGAATACTGGCTTTGAACACCGTTTTCCCATAGCGTCAGCAAAGATCCGTCCGGACCTTTGCCTTCTTTTTGCCGATAGCGAACCAGTTTCCCTTCTTCATCGAACTCGGCCCAGAACTCATCCTTACGGCGCTCTTGGAAGTAGGTCTGTATGTGAAACGAACGTTTGCCCTGCATCGCTTCCACGGTTTGCACGAAAGCGTATGCTGAAGGTGTTAACTCGTCCCAGAGATGTATTGACAATATTGCTGCTCCAACTATCACCGCCGCAGCGGCTAATTTTGTGATTGGACTTTTCATAATGATTTTCCTTACGTTCTTCTGGCTTGCAGCCAGTGTTGTTCTTTGGGATTGGCCATGTGCTTTTGAGGTGTCGGCCCAAATGTCTCTGTCCATCTCGCCGGTCGCCTTGAAGGCCATTTTTCTTACCGCATGTTCTACGTCATCTGCGCGTCTCATTTTTCCAGTCTCCCGTCTAAAATCGACCGCAGTTTCTCAAGTCCGTGCCGGTATCTTCCGCGCACTGTGCTGAGCGGGACATCCTGGACTGCGGCAATCTGCCGGAACCTCATCTCTGCACTCAGGTGCAGTACGATCACCTCTCGCTGCTCCTCGGGCAGCCCGAACAGCGCCTCAGCCACTTGCTGTGACTGCTCGTCGGACAGGATGCGTTGATCCGGCCGGTCGAAATCTGACTCCAACGTAACCTGTTCATTTAGGCTGAGCGGTTGGCGTTTCGCCGCTCGGATGCGGTCGCGGGCACGGTTGATGATACAGGTTGCCAGATAGCTCCTTAAGTTGCCGCGAAGCCTGAACTTCGCACCGGATTGCGCGAACGATACAAAAACGTCGTGCACGACGTCTTCGGCCGCGCTGGCATCATTCACAAGCGCCATCGCCAGTGTCAGCAGAGAGTCCCGATACTTCTCATAGATGCGCCGCAGCGCATCTGACCTGCCTGCTTTGAACCCGATTTTGAGCAACTCGTCTTCAATCATTCGCCAACGCCACTAATATCAGCACAACGATCGTTGCTTACTATTATCACGATGAAGGCACAGGCTTGGGCACAGGAATTGCAGATTTTTTCGAAGTTTTTTTTATTTACCCTGTCATCGGAGGCAGCGACGGCGAGACTTTAGGGACTTGCCTGCGAACAGCGCACAAAAAGAGCCGACCCAAACAAGCCCGGCTATTTCGCTAAATCGGTTCTCTGGTCTTAGTCGTCTGTTTGCCACCAGTCGTCATCCCAGTAATGCCACTGTGGTGTATGGAGAGTCATGCGATTCTCATCGTGACGGCTGACACAGGTCGCAACGGCGTGATCGCCATCGTCATTCATTTCAACGGAACGGACATATATGTTGGCTGAACCCTTTATGCCTCCGCCGGCAAGACAGCGCTGCAACAGCTCTTCTGGGCTCTTAACATCGCCGAACGTCTCTTGTATACGCTCGGCATCGGTCTTAGAACCACCGAAGCGCTTCGGATCGTACTCCACCTCACCTTTTACGAGTTTATACATGTAGTTGATGTTGTAGTTGGCCATCCACGCTTTTGTGTCGCTTGCTTCGAGTGCGTCTATCATGCCTGCAATTCGGTCCCTGAGCCTTGCCGGCAGGTTGTCATCCTGCGTGAAATCATAAGGTGCCTCGTCCTTTTGGACCGTGAGTCTCTGATACTCTTTGAGTATCCTTGATCCCACTGCGTTGCTGACCTCGACCTGTCCTTCTTTGACTTTCACCGCCAGCAGTTGCACTCGCTCTTGCGTGTTTGCCGCGATGCCGTCAATCACATCCAGAGTAAACTCTGTGCCCAGCGCCTTTATGTTACCGTAAGGCGTTGTAACGACAAACTCGCTTTGGCCCTTGGCGACGCTCACATCAATCTGACCGGCAGTATGCTCAAATCCCCTTTCGTCCTTGCTCCCATACAATTGAATCTCAGCGCCCTGAGCAAGTTTCACCACAGAGCCGTCTACCAGCTCGATGGTTTTGGGGCCGGCCACCAAGGCCGGACCGATGTCGGCTGTGCTATCGCCTTTGTTCGTCAACCGGTGCGTTCCGATAAGCGCCACGACTATTATTGCAGCCGCGACGGCTAATTTTGCAATCTTGCTATTCACGATCATACTCCTTATTTTTAGCGGGCTCCCAGAGGCAGACGGTGTTCGCTGCGCCCGCGAGGTTAACATTTCAACGGCTTCCGGATGGGCCTGTTTCCATTTCTCGAAGTTGGCTTTGGATTCTTCTGAGCCTATGACTTCTGCAAGAGCGTCATCAAGCCACCCATTGCTGTTACTTTCAGGGCTTTTCATAATCGGCATCCCCACTTACATGTCGTTCCTGTCATCCTGAATCCGCCACAGGCGGAAAGCATCCAGCATGAGCAGAAGAGAGATTCTTGGCTTTACTACATTTCGCTCAGAATGACGAATTACGTTTGTTGTCAGACCGTTTCATAATCTTCTTCTGTGAAACCGTTACTTCTCAAGTACTTTGCAATCTTTCGCTTCGCTCTGACAAGCCGGCCATTAACGGCTGATGGCGAAATATCTAATACTTGAGAGATATGTGCATGAGAAAATCCGTCGTAGTAACGCAAGACTATCAATTCTCTCTCAGCATCCGGCAGCTTCCATACAGCCCTTCGGACCACGTCCCAGCGGCCCGCCTGGCCGTCCCGGCCTTGAGCAGGTTGTTCAACGTTTCCAGCAGAAATCTTGACTTTGGACCTCAGCATTTGCCTTGTGACATTTCTGCAGATGCCGGCCAGCCAGTAACCGAATTTATCCTTGCGCTTTAGTCTCAGCAGGTCGCGACAGGCTATAGCGAATACTTCCTGTGCCGCATCGTCAGCAAGATCCCTGTCACCCAGCTTCGAGTATGCCAGCGCCACCATAGGGCTATGATATCGTTGGTAAAGAGCGGCGAAGCTTTCCAAATGCCCGTTCTGTGCAGCTTCAACTATGTGTTCTTCAGACAATTGCTTGGCTCTCATACTTGCCTTAGCTTGCCGATTCCTAACTATTCTGCTGATATCAGCTTCCGTTACTATAGTGTAATTCAGCGCCAATAATGTGCGCGAAAAATCAAATTTCCTTGAATATTATAACTGCTTTACTCTGGAACACTACAGATGCGAAGAACACTTTCTCTGAGCTCTTGGCCCACGTTCGAGATAGTCTTTGTGCTGTTTTCTTCAAATGTTTCAAGATTCTCTTGAACCCCGTAGTCCAAATCCTATCCTAATTGGTAGAAGACAGGATCTTGTCAATGTAAAGGGCGTTGAATGAGGTCACAGGGCCATTTGCAGGCTCTGGTGCGTCGTTGCCAGAGCGGCGAGCAGGCGGCATTTGAGGAGCTGTTCAGGCAGTTCCAGCCGAGACTTCGCTATTACATTCGTCGGCTCGGTGCCGCCGGCAACCACACAGAGGATGTACTCCAGGATGTGTGGATCAAGGTCGTCAGCAAGATTGCTTCCTTGAGGGACCGCCGGGCCTTCGTTGCCTGGCTCTATACCATCGCTCGCCGCGAAGCATATAACACGGCTAACATCGAGGACCCGCTCCTCCAGATGACAACTGAGGGTATGGAGCTGGTCCCTGACGACCACGAGCCTGTCTTCAGTGATGAAGATTCGATTCGCATACATGCCGCCCTTGAGAGGCTTAAGCCTCTTCATCGTGAGATTCTGACGTTGTGCTTTCTTGAGGACCTCTCGCACAGTCAGATTGCCGAGATCCTTGGCATCCGTGCCGGCACCGTCAAATCTCGGGTTTATTACGCCAAACAGTCTCTTCGCAAAGAATTGGAGAGAGACGATGGATAATCACGACCTTTTCAGAAGTAAGCTGCTGCGAGCGGATGGCATCGATCCCGAAGGACCATCCGAAGTGGAGGTCGAACGCTTCCGGCAGCTCTTAAATCAAGCCAAACCTGTCCAATTTCCTGGCAGACGAATAATGAAAAGTCCGATTGCCAAACTGACGATTGCGGCGGCAGTAATTGTTGCCGTCCTAATAGGGATACATTTGTTCAGCAGGACCTCCGGTATCGTCTGGGCGAATGTCCTGGAGAAAGTGATGACGTTCGATACGTGTGTATTTCGCACCCGCGAGCTCGAGACTACAGGCCCGCGACCGGATGGTTTTGAATTTGCCACGGAGTCGGAATCCAAAAACTATCGCTCAGACACGTATGGGTCATTCAGTGAGAATTACAAAAACGGCGAGCTATTCGTTCGACACTACACGTCATTGCAGGACAGGCAGCATCTTTCTTTCTTCGGTGCGGGTGACGAGAAATTCTGCATACGTATGGCTCTCAGTGAGGATAGAATTCGCGAGTTTCACCGTAACGATCCGAAGCGCATCATTATGAAGATCCTCGAAGGAAATTATAGCGAGCTCGGAGAGGACAACATCGACGGCAAACGCGTCATAGGTGTTGAACTGCGGGATCCCAACCTGTTCGCCGATGAAGGGCAAGAAGTGCCACCGATGGATGATTTTGCCGGACGATTCTGGATTGACGTGCAGACCGAGTTGCCAGTCTGGGTGGAAATCAGCGTCGTGCCGAAGGGTTCCGCCGTTCGCATGACGATGGTCTCTGACCAGTTCCAGTGGGGTGTGCCTCTCGAAGCGAGCCTGTTTAATCCCGAGATCCCACCCGACTACGAAGTGGTGGATGATAATGGCAAGGTGCCGGATTCGACCCCCAAGACAGACGCCGCGGAGGCCTTTGCACAGAACACTATGGCTGAGCCTTATCTGGGCGACTTCGACCATCTGCCGCTGCCGGACGTGGGGGGCCTGAGTCTGCTCGGTTTTGACCTGAATGCCCCCAAACCGGAGATTCGGCTGCGCGGCACGACAGAGATTAGAGTAGCCCAAGACGCGTGCGTAGCAGGATGGCCGCGCTACGAGCAGGTCCAAGCCCAACTGCGTCAGGAGCTCAAGGGCAAGCTCGTCATCGACGCTATGGATGTGAACGAGCTGGTGACGACCGGCATTGCCCTGCGGAATCAATTCTGGGAGGTCGGCGGGTGCCTCTCGGAGACCTCGTACCCGTATGCTTATGCATCAAGGCTTGTTATGGAGATGGCGCACGAATTGGTCCCTGAGAATACGGCCGTCATTGACCAAGTCATCGAATCGATCATTACGTATGAGGTGTTGTACACCTGGGACGCGGAGAACGACAGGCCGGAGAAGCTGAACCCCATCTATCCCGGGCTGTTGACCGATCTGCGCATGCTGCAGTTCCAGCAGCTCAAGGCCGCAGTGAATCAGGGCCATGTGCCGACCTGGAAGGATTTCGTGCGATGTTGTGATCTCATGCTGCTGAGTCCCAAACGGAAGGACTACGCCACTGCCCTGGAAGCGACACGCATGCTCATCGATCAGGTCGAAGTGGGCGGCTGGATCTACTATCTCGATGGATTAAGACGGACTGAGCAGAACTTGGCCGTCGGCACCCGCTCAGGGGTCCCCACTTTCCTCGGCGGCGTAGGTGACGTTTCCCTCGATCGATACCAACGCCGACTGTGGTCTTTCCAGGGACCGAAGGAATACAGGCAGAACCGTATCCCCATGCATCTCAGACACCTCAAGGGATGGTAGCCGGTTGCACCGCCCGTAGGGCTGAGAGGGTGAGTCAAATATACAGAACGGAACGGGGCGGCTACAATTAGCCGCCCCCGGTATTTCAGCGCCGTGTGTGAGCAGCGTTCAGTCTTTCAGTTCGCGGATCCAGATATTTCGGTATCTTACCCGATTGCCATGCTCCTGAAGCATAATCGGCCCATCGTCTTCGTGCGGCTCATACTCCGAAATTGCATGCGGGCCTCGCCAGTCGGTCCCGCCTGGCAGTTCCACATGGTCCTGCACCAGCACCCCATTGTGCAATACCGTGAATGTTGCCTTTCTGACGACCTTTTCGCCCTCAAAGACCGGCCGGTGATAGATAATGTCGTAGGACTGCCATTCGCCCGGTTCACGGCAAGCATTCACCAAGGGTACAGCCCGACCGTAAAGTGCCGCACATTGACCATCCGGATAGGTCTTGTTATTATACGAATCAAGGACTTGCACCTCATAGGTCCCCTGCAGGAATACCCCGCTGTTTCCCCTTTCCTGACCGCGACCTGTTACTCTGGCCGGCGTGGCAAACTCAACATGCAACTGGCACGAGCCGAATCGCTGCTTACTCTTGACCAGATGCGTGTCCTTGACTGCCTCCATATAACCATCCCGCACAACCCATTTCGCCGGGCCGCCGTCACCGGCTGTCCACTTCGAAAGGTCTGTCCCGTCGAAAAGGACAATCGCGTCCGAAGGCGCCTCAGTGCTCGTACTACCGGGCACAACGACTGGCGGCGCAGGCCGATTCACGTCATGCACCAGCCACCGACCGCTGTCTGTCTCCACATACATAATCTTCTCGGCTTTTTTGGCCGCCTGCTCCGCGGCACACAAACCAATAATCGCGACCAAAAAGGCAAAAACACCCACCAACAATATTCTTTTCATAGTCACTCCTTTCATAACAGCATGTCCCGCACGGCTATTACCTATGCGTTCGCCAAATTCAACAATCAGAACGCCTCTCAGTTTATACACTATTTCCGTTCCGGCGCCAACCGTTGTTTTCAGATAAACGCCCCCGAAGACCGGCCTCTTGCTCTAACGCGCCCGCCTTACCTGTCCCCTTCCTCTCAGTCTGATTCATCCGAAGTCACCGCCTGCTCAGACTGCGATGCCTCTGCGTCTCCTTCCTTCTGCGCATCCTCCTTCTCTGCATCCAATCGGTCTTCTATGTCCTCCAGATCGTTCCTCAGTTTCTCGGTCTCTTTCTTTAGCTCATCTACAGTCCTGCGTAGCTCGATGATTTCCTCCGGAACAAGTTTTTTCTGTTCTCGCAGCGTCTCCAGAGCGCGCTTCGCAGAACGCTGGACCCAATCCCTTGGGTCGTCGCCGGAAAAAGTCTCGACAATCGGAATGGCCTTTGGATCACCAAGCGTTCCCAGCGCCCTTATCGCCCCGGCTTTGATTCTGCTCTTCGGATGGTTAACGTAGCCGGCCAGGAAGTTACGCACTTCTGTCTTGTTGTCTTCATCACGGCTGATGTGCGCCAGTGCGTCAAGTCCCCCGGAGAAGTCGCCGGAGGTGAACTCGTGCTCGCGCTCCCTCAGGATTCTGTGGAGCTGCCCGATGAAAGAGGCGTCGTCCAACGTCCGGATTGCTCTAACCGCTGCGTCTGCCAGGCTGTTGCGGTAGGACCTGGACCTTAAGTAACGCATGAGCAGCCGCCGTGTACCTTTGTCGTGGTGCCGGCCAAGATTGCGAATCGCCTCGGCAAGGATTGCCGGGTTCTTTTCCTTTCTTAGCACCTGTTTTGTCAGTCGCAAGCTTTCGGGCCGATAGAAACGCGCAATGTCTCTAACGACTTGCAGCCGGACCCGCGCATCGCTCTGCTTCATCGACTCAGCCAGCGCAGTAAATGCCTCGTCCGTGTGAATTTCGCGCAAAGCACCCGATGCCTCCTTGCGCACTCCATGGAAGGGATCGTTGTTGAGAACATCCTTCAGCTTCGCAATCGTCTTTTTGTCTTCCTTTTTCTTCAGTGCCTCGATTGCCCGCAACCGGCCGATCACATCATCCTCATTCTCCAATTGCGCATAAAGCATTGCGGTCGGCTTCTCAAACTTGATCTTGGCTAAAAGGCCGTACTCTGGATCGAAACGGACGACCGCCGGTTCCTTTCGCAGCGCAAAGTAGAAATCGTGCTCGGCACTATCCACTACTATCTCACGGTCGATGGCCTCATCGTCTATCACAAAGCGAACCTTCGTCCGAAAGTGAAAGAGCATCACATCTTCATCTACTTCGTGCGTCTGTCTAACAGAGACTTTCGCAAGCTTGTCCTTTTGAGACCATTTGTAGCTGACAGTCAGGTCAGGATGACGACTGTGATAAATCCACTGGTCGAAAAACCGGTCGAACGACCTGCCCGTCAATTCCTCAATAACCGACCGAAAGTCCTCCGTGACTACACTGCCCAAAGCGTGGCGTTCGAGATATGTCTTCACACACCGACGAAACATCTGCTCGCCGAGCTCCACCCGAAGCATATGCAGTACCCAGCCGCCCTTGCCGTATGTGCGGTAGTCAAATTGTTCCCAAGCATCTGCGTACGTGCGATTGACTATGGGCTTGTGCTCGGCGCGCTCGCGAAGCAAATACGACGAAGTACCATAGAGGCCGGCCAGCATGCTGTCCCTGCCGTTTTTGTAGCCGTCATACAGATCTTCGTAGTACGTTGCAAATCCTTCATTAAGCCAGATCTGGCTCCAGTCCTTACAAGTCACATAATCACCGAACCATTGGTGAACCAGCTCGTGCGCAACCAATCCTTGACTCGAACGGATGTTTTCTGTCTCGTCGGTAAAGAGGGTCCAGTCGGCAAGGATGGTAAGGGTCGTGTTTTCCATCCCGCCGGCAACGAAATCCTGGACAACCGCCTGGTAATACTTGTCCCACGGGTAGGGCACGCCGATTTCTTTCTCGTAAAACTCCAACATATCCGCCGTATCTCTGAATGAGTTCTCCGCATGTTCTATCTGTGATGTCGGCGTATAAAAAGCTATCGGAATGTCTCTGTATTTTGACTCGATCTTCTTCAACTTTCCTGCCACCAATGCTATCAGGTAATTAACGTGAGGCTTGTCCTGGAGCCACCGCACGATCTTCCGCCCGCTCTCGGAGTCCATCTCTTCTGAAACAAGCCTGCCGTTTGACAGAACTGTCATATCCGCCGGAACACGACAGACTACCTCTGAGGTGGAACGTTCATTTGGATAGTCGTAATTGGGATACCAGTGTGGCGCCTCGTGAGTTTCGCCCTGGGTGAATAGGTGCGTGTCCTCCTCTCGGTAACCCATCTCAGGGGTGCGAAAGTATAGCCCTTGCCTCGGCTCAGCTTCATAGATTATTGTGATGCTTGTCTCTCTACCGACTTCAACAGCCGGCTCGAAGGTGATCGTCACGGCTTCATCTGTCACGCTATAGCCCTCAATCTTCGCACTCGACGTAACTGAAGAGACATCCAGGTCAATCGCGTTCAGCTCCAGCTCTGTCAGCGGTTTGGCAATGGGCGTAAACCTTATTGTCGTGGTGCCGGCTACGGTCCGAGCCTTAAAGTCCGGTGTCACGTCGATTACTATGTGGAGAATGTCAACCTTCCGGTCCGGTGCATACTGTCGCTGAACGGCTTCGCTTTCCGCCTTTTGTGCTGCTCCTTCGGCCGACCGCGTGCCGACCATGAAGCTCACGCAGAGCGCAAGTGATACGCTAATTGCCCAAAGCTTCTGAATCATATGGGCCTCCTTTCCAACGGGTCAAAGACAGTCATAGACCTTCGTGCTAAAGGTCGGCACAAATATACCCAACTACACCCCAGGCGTCAAGTTCCGTTCGCTAAGTCCCGTCTCCGAAGCCGTCATTTTTGGGCCCGTTCCAGCGCCCTCTCCAGCGCATCGTAACCTCGGCCGCCTTCGCTGAGCCGAGTGATGTTCTTCTTCTTAGCGACTTTCGTGAAGTGATCCAAAGCCTCTTGGATTGTATCCGGCATGCACCAGTCCGCACCGACAGCAGCAGCCTGTTTGCGCATCTCGTCCCATCGCATCATAAACGTATACATTATCGGAAGCTCCGCAACCTGCACGCGAAAGTGGATGTCCAGATTGTCCAGTACCGCGGCTTCGCCGGCTTTCAGGTGAGCCCACCCTTTGTTCAGCGTTTCGAAGGAAAGGAATTTAGCTGTGTGCCGTGAAAAGCAGCCCAGCCAATCGCCGCTGGCTTCGACGGCATCGTGTGTCAACTTCAGATAGGCCCTGATGTGCGGGCCCGCAGCACCGTAGTAGCCGTCAATAAACTCGTCAATCAGCTTCTGCGCATCTCGGCTCGGGTCCCACAGCAGCTTCGCCAGCACCCACGCTCGCAGCTCCGCCATCTCAGCACCGTTGGTCGTATACGCGCCCTGTTCGAAAATCCCTTTGGCACTGTGCTCAACGAAGAACTTCACGTTCGGCCCAAGAACCCGCAGGTTCGGGTGCGGCATTATGTGATGTCGGAAGTTCGTCGTGTAGTCCCAGATGTAAAGCCGATCGCATATCTTCGACCAGCCTACTATATCATCGCGGAATTTCTTATTTCGTTCGTCGGCCAGCGGCTTGCTGAACGAACACTCGATACTGCAAAGCCGAACGATAACGTTATGTCGAGGCTTGACATATTTGGGCGGCTTCCGGGTGTACTGATACGCCAACGTGCTGATAGCCACGTGCGGAAATTCGCCCTCGATATCCGCAGCAACCGCATTCACAAAACGCAGCATCAACCCGGCAGGGCTGTCTTCCTCTTTTTCTACGGCAGCGCACCGGCTGCACTGACAGTTGCCGTGCCAGTCGTTCTGCGAGACCGAGGCAATAGTCGCCCCGGGGTTCGCACGCAAACGTGCCATCAGATTCTTGACAAGCTCTTTGCGCATCTCTTCGTTCGTCAAACAGAGCTGTGCACGCTCATGAGTCCGCTTGCCGTTGATCTCGCTGAACCACTCAGGATGCTCCTTGAAGTACGTGGCCGGCGGAATTAGCGGATAAAACGTGTGCACGAAGCCTTGATAGATGTGTTTGCCGCCGCGCTTGGCATCCAAGCGATGCGTGTGTCCGTTGCACTTGTTGCGAACCGCCCAATCGCCGTCAAAAGCATCAAACCAGAAAGATTCACGAAATTCCAGCGCTGGCACGTAACGAATGCTCAGTGGCCCTACTTTGATCGTGCCTCTATTTGGGATGGTGCTGACTGTAGAGGACCACCAGCGGCAGCCAATATAATCTTCCAGAAACGTATAGACCGCATAAAGTGTGCCGCGTGGATAACCGCCGGCTAAAATAAGGTCGTCTCCTACCGTGCGGATGACAATGCCGTCACTTCCAAGCCCATCGGTGGAAAACTGTGCATCGCCCAACATAGCGGCTTTAGGACCAACAAGCAGACGCGACTTGCCGGCGGCAGGAGGATCCACGATTTCAAACTTTGCACCGGTTATTTGTTCGAGAAAGTCCGCCAGTTCGGCAGCCGCATGCTGTTCTGGTTCTGGAGCGTCCGAAGCAACCACTATGACCGCTTTGGCAGCATTGTTTTCAGCAATTATCATCTGTGCCGCAGCTATCCGTGCTCGCCCAGCGCATTCGTCGGCTTTCTCACATCCGGCAAGCAGTGAAAGAGTGACCACCAGCACTGCAATTTTTGCTTTGTACAACATCGTCATGTAGCCTCCCAAAAGTGCCTTCTTGATTTCACTTCCTTCGAATCTCAAGCATCCGTTCTTCGAACCCCGTAGTATAACCGTTTTTCCAAGTGAGATTTAGATATTGTCAAATTTTTTTCTCCACCCGCCTGTTTCATCAATGTTCCGCACGCCGCGTCTCCGCAAAGACCGTTCGTCTCGTGAAATCGTTCCCATTCTCGGTTTAGGATTGATAGCTGTAATCGCCTTGGTTACACTGTAGGGAACCCGAGAAGTTGGGTACACAACAACTTCCGGCGGTTGATCGGATAGAAAGAGAATTCGTCTAACGTGGTGAGGGCAGCTGATGAGTAAGGCTCTCAGGGTCGCTACTCGTGGTGGGCCGCTGGCAATCGCGCAAACCAGGATCGTGGTCCGCATACTCACTAAAGTCCGGCCGGACCTCAAGGTCGAAATGACAAAGGTAACCACCAAAGGCGACCGTGACAGGCGCACAGCCTTATGGAATCTCAGGGACACTGGTTTCTTTACCTCGCAGATAGAGGATGCTCTGCTGGCAGGTGAGGCCGACTTGGCAGTTCACAGCTTCAAGGACTTGCCCACGCGCCAGCGAGAGGGACTGACGATAGCGGCCGTGTGTGACAGGCGATTTGCTCAAGATTGCCTGGTAGCGGCTGCCCCGATTGCTTCAATCGAGCAGCTTCCGCGCTCGGCTACGGTCGGGACTTCAAGCTTAAGGCGCGCCGCTCAGCTCAGACGACTAAGAGACGACCTTCAAGTCGCGCCTATTCGCGGCAATGTTCAGACCCGAATAAGACGGCTCGAAGAAGCTAAGTTTGATGCGGTTGTTTTGGCACGAGCCGGCATAGAGAGGCTCGGCTTGAAACAGAAAATCTCGTATTCTTTTGATCCTCGGCAATTTATTCCGGCTCCGGCACAAGGAGCGCTGGTTGTTCAGGCAAGAAACGATGATATTGCGACCACCAAGCTCATAGCCCAAATAGATGACAAGACGGCAAGGACTACCACTTTTGCAGAGAGACAGGTACTGGTGACAATGCAATGTGGATGTCACGCACCCGTCGGAGCCTTTGCACAGATTGCCGGAGACGATATTACAATTTGGGCTTTTATATCGGATTTGCAGGGCCAGGAATTCCTCACGCGAGAGCTTACCGGCCCCGCCTCAAAGGCCGCCGACCTGGCCAAACAAATCGCCGAGCAGCTCCTTGAAGCCGGCGGCAACGAGATTTTGGACGAGCTGGAAACGAATAAAGGACAAAAGGATCTGTAGGGTATGCCGTGCGCGACATCTTTCTTGTTTAATGCAATCGGTGGAATCTGTTAAATCTATGGCTAAAGGTTTTGTATATCTGGTTGGTGCCGGACCCGGAAGGGCGGATCTGATTACAGTTCGCGGCGCCGAAGTTCTCAAAAGCGCCGATTGTGTAATTTGCGATAAATTGGCCAACCCGGCTTTGCTCAAATTTGCCCGCGAGGACGCTGAGATAATTCACGTGCCCAAGCGGGTTGACAGCACTTCGTTTACTCAACAGCAAATCAATAAGTTGCTGGTCGAAAAAGCTTCAGCGGGACGAATCGTTGTCCGGCTAAAGGGCGGCGACCCTTGTATCTTTGGCAGATGCGCAGAAGAAGCCGCGGTCCTGGCCGATGCCGGAATCGATTTTGAAATAGTCCCGGGTGTCACCGCCGGTATCGCCGCCGCTGGATATACCGGCATCATGCTGACCGATAGAGAGTACAGTTCACAGGTAGTTTTTGTTACCGGCCACGAAGCGCCTGGAAAAGAGCAGAGCAATATTGATTGGAACTGGCTTGCAAATTTCACCGGAACAATTGTCTTCTATATGGGCATGGAAAATCTGGACCTTATTGCCACACAGCTCATAGAAAATGGCATGGAAAAGGATACACCTGCAGCGGTAATTGCCAATGCTACCTGGCCGAACCAGAGAACCGTCAGAGCACCGCTCCGCCGGATTGCCGAAAAGTGTAATCGGCAGCAAGTTGAGCCGCCGGCAATCGTTGTAATCGGCGCCGTCGCAGGCAGACCTGCAAAGCTTGACTGGCTAACAAAAAAGCCCTTATTCGGCAAGACTATAGTCGTCACAAGGGATGCTCGTGGCAATGCTGACTTCGCCGCCAGGATAATACGGCAGGGCGGTAACCCGATAGAATTTCCCACAATAAAGATCGAACCGCTAACGCACAAAAACGAGTTTCTAAACGCACTTGCCAGACTCGCCGAATATGACTGGATAGTATTCACCAGCGCAAACGGTGTGGCCACGTTCTTTGATTGCCTGCAGGGTCTGCACAAGGACGCTAGGGCTTTTGGGCCCGCAAAAATTGCCGCAATAGGCAGTGGAACCGTTGCAAAACTGCGTGACTTCGGCATCAGAGCGGATTTTGTGCCGACCGTCTTTACCAGTAAGGAGCTTGCTAAGCAATTGACCGGCTCTGCTAATTTACGCGCCAAGAAGGTCCTGCTCCTGCGCTCGCAGCTCGCCTCGAACGAGCTCGACAGACTACTGGAGCAAGCCGGAGCCCAGGTTGACAATGTCCCTGTCTATACCATAGTAACGGAGAGGAGCGAATATAAGCAGCTAATCGAGAAAATTACCGACGGTACGATTGATTGGCTGACCTTTGCGAGTTCTTCTTCGGCTGAAGCATTTTTTCAGCAAATCCAACCCGACCTGGTAAACTCAAGCAGTGTTAAAGTGGCCTCGATTGGCCCCGTCACTTCCGAGCGATTAAGAAACCTTGGTGTCAAGGTCGATGTCGAGCCGCCCGAGTATACTATTGACGGACTAATTACTGCCATAGAACAAGCCAGCCTGCTACGTGACCGATGAAGAAATAGGAAATATGGTGTAGATTATAATGGATCCAAATTCGAAGTGCGAAGCACTAAACAATACCGCAGTCCGAATGTCCAAATGAACACGATGTTTGGGAATTTTCAATTTTGGTCATTTGAATTTGTTTCGGATTTAGGAATTAGGTATTCGAATTTGTCCGCTGAACGTTAGTTCAAGGAGTTTGTGATGGGTTTCCCAAAAACCAGAATGCGTAGGTTACGCAGCAGTGCTGCGATGCGAAGATTGGTGCGCCAGACCAGCTTGAGCGAGGATGATTTTGTTTACCCGTTGTTTGTCCGTGTGGGCACGGGCCTCAAGCAGCCGATCAAATCCATGGCGAACTGTTTTCACTTCTCGCCCGATACGGTCGCTGCCGAAGCCGAGGAAGTGGCGTCTCTTGGGGTACCTGCGGTGCTTCTTTTTGGCCTGCCTGCTAAGAAAGATGATGTTGGCTCGGAAGCCTGGGCTGAAGATGGCGTCGTCCAGCGCTCCATAAAGGAAATCAAAAAGGCGGCACCGCAGCTTTTGGTCATTACCGATGTCTGCCTTTGCGAGTACACCGACCACGGCCATTGCGGCCTAATCAAAGATGGCAAGGTAGATAATGATTCAACTTGCGAATTGTTGGCAAAGATGGCCCTGTCACACGCCCAGGCCGGCGCCGATATCGTCGCCCCCTCGGACATGATGGATGGCCGGGTCCGCTACATTCGCGAGGCCCTGGAGAAAAATGGCTTTCACGACGTCGCCATTATGTCGTACTCAGCCAAGTACGCCTCTGCTTTCTATGGCCCCTTCCGCGATGCTGCCGAATCTGCCCCTGCATTTGGCGACCGCAAGACCTATCAGATGGACCCTGCGAACGCCGACCAGGCAATGGCCGAAATCGCACTGGATATTGAGGAAGGTGCCGATATCGTCATGGTAAAGCCAGCCCTGCCCTACCTCGACATAATATATCGAGCGAGACAGCGTTTTGATTGCCCCATCGCCGCATACAACGTCAGCGGTGAATATATGATGCTAAACTCCGCCGCCAACGCAGGTCTTCTCGATAAACAGTCTGCAATGCTCGAAATACTAACCGCTATCAAACGCGCAGGTGCAGATATAATATTAACTTACTTTGCAAAAGATGTTGCCAAATTGTCATTAAAGTAATCCTAATTCGGTGCGCTTCAACCGGCGAAACCGGAAATACGCATCACGAGACACGAGGACCATTCTCTATTTTGCCGAGGATGTGACAAAACTGTTAGCTGCCAAACACTAATTTGAAGCACGCCTCTTTTCGTGAGCGAACAGGGAGTTATTGATGGCTCAGCGACAGAAATCTCAGTCCTTTCGAGCAAGGATCTACAAGCTTGGAATCAATCGCTGCGTGGATGTGCCCCAGGGCGTCAGCCGGGCCCTCGGCGAGGATAAATACGTACCCGTGAAGGGCTGCGTTCAGGACGTTGCCCTCCGTTCAACACTTGTACCCCGCGGCGGCGGCAAATACCGCCTCTTCATCCACAGCCGAATTTACGAAGCCCTTGGCGTTGATAGCGGCGATTTTGTTTGCGTCCATCTTGAACGCGATCACCAATCAGGAGAAATCTCAGTTCCTAAAGACCTAAGCAAAGCGCTGCGGGCCGATAAAGACGCCCATGCATCATTTGACAAGTTGCCGCCCGGTGCGCGTAGGGGATTCCTTCGGTGGCTTGCCGGCGCCAAAAAGCAGGAGACGCGAAACCGGCGAATTCAAGAGGGCATAAAGCGCCTTCTCAAATATAAAAAGCCCACTTGAAAACCCGCAACAAAATGGGCTATAAAAATTGGTTCCTTGCTGCGTTCACATACACGGGCAAAATCTTCTTGAACAATTCCCACCGTGTCCGTATGATTGATGCTTGATGCTAAGCTGCTGTTACGAAGTCTTTAGACAATCGTTCCTCCTGTCATTCCCGCGAAAGCGGGAATCCAGGAACGAAACAGTCTGAGGCGAAGCCTCAATCAGATTGTTGTCCAAAAACTTATTCAAGGTAGCTTAGGCACTGGATATTCGATTTTGGCTGGTTTCTAAGTATCAGTATCGAGAGCTAACTTATGGCGGTCGAGAATCAAGAATCGAAAATCGAGAGTCGAAAATCGGACAAGCCTCGTATCATAGCTTTTGAAGTCACTCGCCGGTGTCAGTTCAATTGTCTACACTGCCGGGCAGCCGCCGGCGCCGATAAGGCCGAAGAGCTCACAACCGAGCAGTGCAGCAAAATACTTGCATCCGTAGCAGATTTTGTCGGCAACTCCGACTCAACGGCAACCTCATCCGCGCAATTGAACATACGTGACGCAAGCCCAAAGCGCTCATGCCTAATAATCCTCACCGGCGGTGAGCCGATGGAACGCGACGACATATACGAGCTTGTTCGCCATGGGTGCCAGTTGGGCCTGCGGATGGTTATGGCGAGCTGCGGATACCTGATTGACAACAAGTCTATTGCCAAATTGAAGGAAGCAGGCGTATCGGCTTTATCATTCTCCTTAGATGGCTGCTCAGCCGAGACCCACGATTGGTTCAGGCAGACCGAAGGTGCTTTCGACGCCGTGATTCGAGCTGCCGAAATTGCTGGCCGCAATGGTATGAGTTTCCAGATTAACACCACAATCAGCAGAGTCAACATAGACGAGGTGGCCGGAATAGCCGAACTGGCCAAGAGGCTTGGAGCCCACTGCTTTAATGCCTTCATCCTTGTGCCGACCGGCCGCGGCCAGAACATGGCTGATGCAATCCTCGACCCCGTGCAGTACGAGGTCCTGCTCAACGAGCTGCTCGGTTTGAAACTCGAATCGGGTATCGAAGTAAGAGTCACGTGTGGCCCTCAGTTCGCCCGAGTATGCGAGCAGACCAGAGCCAAAAAGCTAATAAACGGCGTCAGCGGTTGCATGGGCGGCAGAGGTTTTGGATTCATCAGCTATACCGGTGATGTCCAAACCTGCGGGTTCCTCGACATACCAGCAGGCAACTTGATTAAAAACGGTTTTGATTTCGCAAAGATCTGGCGCGAGTCGGACTTCTTGAATGAAATTCGCAACGTCTCGGAATATACGGGCTGTTGCAGCTTTTGTGATTTTCTTAGTGTCTGTGGCGGCTGTCGCGCAAGAGCTTATGCAATATGCGGCGACTATTTAGCCGCAGACCCAATCTGTAAATATAAGGCCGGAACAGCCGACAGTTAAATCCAAATCTGCTGAAATCTCAGAGCAAAACTGTGTAAACAACTTCTCAATGGCTTGCCAATCGCATCGAGGCCCCTTGCTGAGATGCTCAACCGGACAAACACCCGTCAAACCCAACTTTCATTAGCTCAATCTAAACCGCCTGCAACGCACTAACAGCCCGCCAAGCCCAAGCAACGCTATCGTCATCGGCTCGGGAATCTGATGGATAACCTGACTATCAAACAGTTCACCCGTGCCTGCGTGTAAAAGGTTGATAGTCACGTCACCTTCGCCCATACAATGTAGATCAATCAAGTCGATGATCTTGCCGTCCGGAATCGCTGCCGGGGAAGCTGAAATGTCAATTATCTCAAAATAGAGAATGCTGGCCGCATCAGGCCAAGGCCACGGCATGATCGGCAATGGTATCAGAGGATCATCGGTAACGTCGACAATAACTGGGTCATCGCTGATCCCCCAGTTCTCGATTATCCAGGCATTCGATGCGTCCACCGATGCCGGGCCTTCAGTAACAATAAGACCCGCTATTGTCGCCAGCTCACCCCAGCAGTGCACATCAATGATAACGTGGTCGCTCGGGTAGATGTATACCTCAGTATCCGGCGGATCAACTACATCGTTCACTGAAAGCTTCATGGCTGCATGCGCTGAAGTTGCCATCGTTAAGAATGCAAAAGAAATGACTGTAACCCTTTTCTTCACTCTCTTCCTCCTTCCCTAAAAGGCTGAACAATGCCCAAGTCATTCGACCCGTCTCTTATCGCCAACGTATTACACCTCAACTGTCGCCTTCCTGTCATCTGTCTTCGACGCAGAAGCAAACCGCCAAGGCCGAGCAAGGCAACGCCCATTGGCTCAAAAACCTGATGGATAACCTGTGTGTCTAAGACATACTCGGCACCCCCGTGAAGCAATGTGATGGTGACGTCACCTGGCCCGATGCAATGCAGGTCAATCGAGTCGATGACCTTGCCATCCGGGATGGGAACATCTATGCAAGCGATCTCGATTATCTCAAAGTAGAGGATGCTAACAGGGGCGTACCCTAAGCCTTCCAGATAGCTGATCGCAAGCGGGTCGTCACTAACGTCTGAAATAAATGGGTCATCGCTGATCCCCCAGTTCTCGATTATCCAGGCATTCGATGCGTCCACCGATGCTGGGCCTTCCGTAATAATAAGACCCCCTATTGTTGCTATTTCTCCGAAAGAATGTACATCAATGATAACGTGGTCGCTCGGATAGACGTAAACCTCAGTATCCGGCGCATCAACTACATCGTTCACCGAAAGCTTCATGGCTGCGTCGGCCAGAGTGGCAATTGTCAAGAATGCGAAAATGACTCCAACCTGCTTCATCACTCTCTTGCTCCTTTGCGGCCAATTGGCAAAAATCAGAGCTGAAATGCCTGGTGTGCGCCGCTATCAGACCTGAAAACACCGTATCATAAGGCCACACACAAGTCAAGACAAAAACGCCAGACACCTGCTTCTTTCTTGGGAAATTATTCGGTTACGAAAGGCTAAATGCGCCTCTCTGGCCGAACTCTCACGAGGTAATTATATGACCGACCCCGTGTGGCAGCCTCAAGCGCAGCTTCGCGATGGCTTAATGGCAATGAAGAAACCTTTTACACGGCGCAGAATCTTCTTATGATTCGTATTAAGCTGAAAAAGCGCAAGAAAAAGAGGCATCCCAAAACTTCGGGATGCCTCGTCATGTCTACTCAGACCTAACCATTACTCTGGTCTTGGGCAATCGGCTGGCAACTGCGTAGTAGGATCATAAGGATCGCCACGATCTACCTTTTTCCAATTCAGGATGAGTCTGGCCAGATCATTGGTCATTACCCGATACTTCTGGAAGCCCTGCGGTTTGTGATCGACGTCGGCACAAGGATCAAGCGTCGCATCGCCAATCGTCTTCTTCCAGTTAGCCTGCAGGACGGCCTGGTCATTGGTCATAACCCGGTACTTCTGGAAGCCCTGGACCTTACCATCGGCGTCACCATCGCAGTGATACGGGTCGCACCAGCATCTGGGCTTGCCGAGAGCTAACCAGTCGGGGTACGTCGAGTACGTGCAGGGGAAGCAATCCGTGAACAGGATGAACGACATATCGTCGCTCATGCCGGTCTGATCGTACAGCGGTTCCCATTTCCATGCACCGCTTGTGTCCAGGTGGCCGGCCACGGCGTCATCGTTCTTACTCATGTGCGCCAGTCCCTTGATGTCTGCCTCACTCAGTACGTAGTCGTAAATCCGAACGTCATCGATCAGACCGTTGAAGTATTCGCCGTCTTCCGAGCCACGCACGCCTATCGTCAGCTTTGTTGCCTTGGCAGTAGCGAAGCCACCAGATTGTGCTTCTGAACTATCAAGACTCCCGTTTATGTACACGCTCATCTTCTTATCAGCAGAATCATAAGTACCAATGAGCAAGTACCATTTGTCGGGATTAAGCTTTTCGTTAGAATTCATTGTGTCCAGACCGACTCGGAAGTGCAATTCTCCTTCACTGCTCAGCCAGAGACCGAATCTGTTGTCATCTGTACCGTCGCGGTCATATTCTAAGATCGTTCTCCAGCCGTCCGTGACTTCCGTTGCATTCACCCATACTGATACTGAGAACGAGTTCGGGGCGAAATCCAATCCGGTTGTCGTATCCGCCGTCTTGACGTAGTCGTCTTCGCCGTCGAAGTCCAGCGCTCCACAGATCGCCCCGCAGCAGACCTGCCACTTCGGCCCGTTCACGAGCGTGCCATGATTGTCATTGCCCGAGCTATCGCTCGCCGTGCTGCCGCTCGTCTCATCAAACTTCCAGTGCGCCACCTCTTCCAGGCCCACAGGCTCCCAGGCTTTACATTGATGATTCGTCCAGCCCCACGGATATACAGGCTCGCTGCCGGACTTGTACACCGCCATTACGCTGAACCAGTAAATCCGGTCAACACCATCTTGGCAGAACCATTTGTCTTCGGGTAGCCGCACCGAATAGCGGAAGACCGGCTCACTCGGCGAATCGTGCGGGTATTTGTCATAGCCCACCAGTACTTCGTCGTACTTATGCGCCTCGTACTCCCAGACCTTCTCGCCCGGATGGCTGTAAGGAACCTCAGCCGTCGGTCGCACGTCCGTCCAGATCGACAGCAGGAAGTAATCCGGCTTGACCGGCGGTGTCTTCTCCGGGCACTCACACGCCTGGTAGGTGTAACCAATATACGAGCCCCACCATACAGCAGCCGTCAAAGGCGTCTCTCGCCTGCAAAGCCAGTCGTCGGCTACGAGCCGGCGGATCTTCAGCTCCTCTTTCTCCTCTTCAGTCGTAATCTCAAATGCCAGGTCTAATGAATTCGGATGATAAGGATGGGCCTCCGGGTACGTCAGTTCGACCCAGGGCTGCGAGTCCGTCATGACGTCCGTTCGCCAGACCGCATCATCATTCCACTGTACCTTCGACGTTTTCCAGCCGAACCGTGCGTCTGTCGTGGCACCGATCACCATAGGCTGAGCCTCAACATCAAGCCAGTAAATAACTTTATTATCGGGCGTGCCCTCTTGAGTGAACGCCTCGCTCGGCTCGATATAGAAGTTGTACTTCCAGGCCTTGAAGTGATTCTGCGGTATGTAAAATGTGGGTGGAATCACCGGAATCGGCCCGCAAGGACTATAGTAGCCCTCAGGCACATCTGTAGCAACCTCCTCAACCGTGAATTCACCAGGCTGGAATATCCGCTCCCATTCTTGCTCGCCCGGCATGCTGTAGCCCGTTACGCTCTCATCAGCAGGGATGTCCTTGTGAATGCTCAACTTGAACGTCACATGGCACGGATCGCCTCCGGGCGGCTCGTCATTGTACCACGAACCCCAGATGTGAATGTCCGTTAGCGGCCCGGTCGTCGTGCACGGGAAATCGTCTGCAAGAAGCTGGTTGCCCCACTGCGTATCAACTGTTGTCGGAACCCATGTTGCATCTACGTCAATACCCTTCTCGGACAGATCCGGCGGTTGTCTGTATTTGGTCACCGTCTCTGTCGTTTTCTCCACGAGCGCCATCGATTCCTCATCCTCGTAGTGCCGCCAGTGTCGTATACCGGTATATGGCTGCTCCCACTTGATGTAACGCGGATCTGTGTCGAGCTCGAACGCCATATCGAAGCTCTGCGTGATTGTCACTCCGGCACAATTCAGCGTCTCTTCGATGGGAGTAAACGCTGTAGCACCAGGCTCCGTGTCAAGCTCGGGCTCATCGTCCAGCTCGAACCGGACAGCATCGTCCATCCAGTGCCACGGACGGGTCTTCCAGCCCCATTCGTAGAAGTCCACGGGGATAACATCCGTGTACAGGGCTGTGATACTAATCCAGAAAATGTTGTCCTGGGTCTGCGGTGTATACTTTTCTTGCCAGAAGTATTCTTTCGGCTCCAGCTCGACATAATACTGGAAACAAGTATCCATCGGTTTGTCTGGGAACCTGTCGATGCCTACTTTCTCCACCTGTACCCTGTCTGCGGGAACGCGAATCTTCCACAGTAATTTGCCGGGGTGGCTGTAGTCGGGATCAGTACCGGGAGGGATGGTTGACCAGACGATATTTGACCAGAAACTGATTCCCCAGCCACTCGGCTTCGTGGCGGGCGGCGCATCACCGTTCCAGCCTATGTGCGAACCCCACCAGTGTACCGAGCATATCGGCATGCTACCCAGGCATCGGAAATCGTCGGCGACACCCTTCCAGATAAACGGTTTCGTCGCCGCCGGCGTAGAGTGCGACGGCTCATCCCAGCCGCAATAATTGGGCGTTCTCGACATGGGCGTACGCTCAATCGGCGGCTGAGACCACTTCACATGCTTGACAGGAGGCTTCGGCGGCGGCTCTTCCTTCTTAACCGTAATCACGAACGCCATGTCAATCGAATCACGCTCAAGCCCGTGATACGGATGACCCGCCGGATAACGCAGTTCCTTCCATTGCCGTGGCAATTCGCTGCCACGGTCCCAAACAGCGTCATCCATGTAATGGTCGGGCCACTGGCGCGTCTTCCAGCCGACCTGCCCGCCTTCAGTATCCATGCGAACGTCCAGCCAGTAAATCAGCGGATTATCAGGAGAGCCCTTCTGCAAAAAGGCCTCATCAGGGTTGATATCGATGTCTATCCGCCATACCTCACTGTCGCCGCCCCGGATCAGCTCGTTCGTCGCAGGATCCCACCAGTACTCACACGGGTCTGGTACGACCCCATACAGCACTTCCTTAAACTGGCCGGGACCGAAATCGCCCGTCCACAGTGGGTCTGGCGCCGGCTGAGAGTACACGTTATCGGGATTCGGCCCGCCCGGACCCGCGGGGTCGTCGGCGTGGATGCTCAGGTGGATATTCTTGATGTTACCCTTAATGTCGTCTTTCCACGAGCACCACAGATGAACATCCGTAACCCGGCTTTCACTTCTGCACTCGAAGTCATCCGCAATAACACGCATGTCATCCACGCGGATGTCGATTCCGAATGGTGTCAGGTCGGGCAAGTTGATCCACTTGGTATCAGGTGGCGGGTCTTTGATCAACACCTCGTGGTCCTCGACCTCGCCATCGGGCGCCGGCCCGCCGTCCGGGCCTAACCCACCATTAACACTTATTCTGAATCGGGCGTAAGTGTACCCGAGAACGGCACCATTCGGCACGGGAATCGGGATGATTTGGGGCCCGTTGGCCAGCATCCCGTTGAAGACCTCTTCCCCTGCCTGCCAGGTCTGGTCGCCGTTAAAGTCAACCCACACCTGGACCATCCCGCCGCCGCCATTGACCAGAGCGGTAGCATGGACCGTCTGGCCCCGAATCAACGGCGGTATAAACACGCCGTCTTCGTCGTCGTTGCCATCGTTGTCATCGCCGGTAGCGTTTGGATCCGGCTGGCCGTCAGGTTCCGCATCCGGTCCATCAGTAGCATCGCCCAGCCACGGACCGCCAATCATGTGATGCGCGCCGTTGTTGATGGCCAGCGTGGGATAGCCTGGCACCAAGTCTCCGTCCGTCGCGTCGCCCCAATCATATTTGGGCTCCGGTATCTTCGGGACAAAGTAGTAATCCTCGGTCTCACCGTACAAATAACCGTTCTGAGGCCCTGCACCGCCGTATCCGACCGTGCCGGCTATGGGATCCCATTCTTGCTCCGATAGCGTGATTCGCATCCAGATGGGATCAGGATCGTCTTCTCCTGTGGGATGCCAGCATCTAAATAGCGGAGTCGCAATTACATAATAGCCGGGACCGAACCCGCTGATCTTTTGGTTCTGGACCGCCCATTCGTCGGCCACTATTACCGCAGCCGTCGACGGACACTGCGGTGCGTCGTCCCAGTCACCGTCGCGGGTCCAGTCAAGCCATACATTCACGTACAAATCTAAGGACCATGGGGCACCGGGCACAATTTGGACCCCGTAATTGAAACTCGTTTGCTTACAATGCGGCAGCTCCAGTGGGATCTGCACGCTATCATCGGCCTCATCCTGATCCGGCTTATCGTTCGGTGGGTCAAGATTGTTTACGCCATCCTCGTCAGGCCCTATATCAGCCTCATTTTCGAGGGTGACGGCGTGGCCAAGCCACGCTACCGCCTTGGGCTGCAGGTGAAGCGGGCCCCACGGCGGTGAGCCGGCCCCGAACACTGTTGGATAATTCGCCTGTGTACCGAGCGGGCCGCCCTTCGGATAGGCCGTCATAAGTGTCGGCACCGGGAAGCTATTACTGCTGTCGGGAGCATCCCCAAGCTCGTGCTCGGGCACCTCTTCCTCACCCGTAATCACAAACGCCAGGTCCAGCGTCTCGCCCTGATACTTGTGCCCATCCGGATAAGTCAGTGGCAGCCACCCGACCTGCCCTGTCGTCGGGTCCTCGTTAAACCATACAGCATCGTCATTGTAACGCAGATCCTCAGGTTCAACCCTCGTCGTCTTCCACCCGAAAGTCGCACCGGCGTCGTCAGGCGTGATGTCTTTGACTTCCAGCCAGTAGATAACACCTTCTTCCTGGATGAAGTAAGGCTCCTCATCTATGCAGAAATTGAACTGATAGGCCTGGAAGTGTTCAGCCGGCTGATACTCGCCTGTGGCCGGATCGTACCAGTCTTCCGGCCCTTCGTGGACCTTACGAACCGTGTACTGGCAAGGCTCAAATACGCGCGTCCACCTTGGCTCTCCTGGATGGCTCCAAGGCATCGTCGGGTCAACATCCGCCGGAACGTTCGTATAAATCCTTAACTGGAACGTCATGCCTGCGACGCCTGCCGGTGGCAGGCAATCCCCCGCAAACGAACCCCAAATGTGGATATCTTTGATTGGGCCACTCCGCGTACACATAAAGTCGTCCGCTAACGGGACCCAGAAGTTGTCGACATCTATTCCTGTCGGTGTCAGGTCGGGCAGTTGCGGCCAGTGCATCTTGTGGTCGTCGCCTTCACTCCAGTGACAGTCGTACGGTTTTGGCAGACCAAGCACGTGAAGCAGGTAGTCTTCAGACTCACCGTCCTCGAAACTGCCCGATCCGTCCCATGTACCCATTATACGCTTCTCAGTAATCGTGAACCTTGTCCATGCGTAGCCGGGCCACGGACCGATCAGGAAGTTGGGCGGATTTAGGTTCGAAAGAGGTCCGCTGTATCCGGCAGGTATGTTGAAGTTGACCAGCACATGCTCGGCAGCCGCGATTGGCACCGGACCGGGACACGGTAAAGACCCGCCCCACTTGCCGTCATGGTTCCAATCCACCAAGACATTCACATACCGCCTTGCATCTGCATTACCGTTGACAACCTTGATGTCTATGTCCGTACCCCACACGGCAGTCTGGCAGATTTGCCCAAGCGAGCCCGTCTGGCCCGTCTTGCAGGGTACTACTGTCTCTAAACCGATCGGACCTTGGATCGTGTACGCCGGAGGCATTATCAGCCCGGCGTCGCCATCCTGGAAGCACTCGTCCTGGTCGTAAGTGTCTGGCGTAAAGACCGGACACTTGCCCGCATTGCCCTCATTCTCGAAGTCGACGCTGTTGCCGAAATAGGCCTTCGAATTGGCGTGTTGGATCCAGCTTGCAGGTCCGGTGCCCACACATGTGGGGAAGGCACCCTGAACGCATAAGGATGGGTAGGCCACACTCGCCTCTGGAGCATCCCCGTACTCTATATCGTCGCTGGGTAGTTCCTGACACGCATCATCGATGCCGTCGCCGTTTAAATCGCCCAGGCAGGTCGCCGCCCCGATCGGTGACGGCACACCGTGTAGCTCATCACAGCACAGCGGGTCCACCATTATGCACGCGCCGTCAGGCAAACAGCATGGCCGAAGACCCGTGCACGTCGTCCCCGAGCCCTGCGGAATGCCGCCCTTATCGATGCAGCACAATGGATCCGCCATTATGCACTCGCCGTTCGGCAGGCAGCACGCCTGCTGTGCGGCGGAGCACGCCGTCCCTGCTCCCATCGGTTTGCCACCCTGTTCGTCGCAGCACAGTGGATCGACCATTATGCACGAGCCATCATCCAGGCAGCATGCCTCTGGTGTCGTACACTGCGTCCCCGGTCCTTGTGGTGTCCCCTTTCGCGCCAAGCATTCGTCTGGTGTAAGCTCCGTGCACGTGCCGTCCGGCAGACAGCACGCCTCCTTTACCTGTGCGCATGGGACCAGCCGAAGCTTCATTGGGCCCACATAGAAGCCCGTTGGATTGCCGGCCGCGTCATAAACAGCCGTATTCTCATCGTTTTCAAGGAGCTCGCACGGCGCGGGTGGCTTGTGGCTTATCACGCCCGCCAGCCGCTTCGGCTTCTCAGTAGTGTATGTACCCCCGCCTACCTCGATCTCAAAGTACAAATCGAAGAAACTGTCGCAATTGTACAGGCCGGTCGCCACGAAGGGCCTTGTGTCCAAAACGCCAGGCGTGTTGTTGGTATGTTCCTCAATCTCGCCTGATGCGGGTGAGCTGGTTCTAAGACGCATTTTAATCGGACCCATCGAACTCATTCCCGTCAGGCTCATACTCACCATCTCGGTCTCCACTTCGTCCTTGCCGTCCCCATCGTCATCATATGCCTCGCCCATCACCGGTCCCTCAAAGTAGACCTCCTGCTTTGCCGGGCCGGTCAGCTCCACCGTTTCTGTCCCCAAGGGCGTCACCATTTGGACCTCAGCCCACGCATTGGGGAAGTTGTCGACCTCAACTGCAGGTTGTGGGCACTTGGTCGTTGCGCAGTTTGTGCCACTCCCCTGAGGGTCGCCGCCTTTACGCTTGCACTCAGTAGGCGTTAAGTCCTCGCAATGACCATCCTTGAAACAGCAGGCCTGGCTCGGCACTGGCTTGTCAACACACTCATGGATTATAGTACCCCATTTTTGTATAATGAAATTGGTGCCCCGAACGTCAATGGAAATCCATTCCGGATTGTACTCCAGGATTTCAAAATGATCTGTAACAGGAATGGGTTCGCGCACAATCGCACCATCTAACGTGAAGAACGTATGACGCCCGATATACATCTGTTCCTCTGAAGGCTCCAGAGGAGGCAACGGCGGGGGACTACCTGGCTTCCACCTGGGTGTGGCCCAGTTATACGCGATCTCCACTGTCACCGGCAAGTCGGGAATCATCGGCATGATAAATAGGGCCACATCCACCACTTTCATGCGGTCGGGATCGTAGGGACCATTGTAAAACCACTGGTTCCACCACCTGGTGTTCTCGTAGTAATACCACTCGGGGTAGTCACCATCGCACACGCCCTCGATCACTATGCCGTTCTCATTTACTACAACATAAAACTGATTCTTGTACTCTTCTGCCCTTGCTGAGGCACCTGCTAACATCAATAATGCAAGTATCGTCAGCAACCGTCCAAATCGTACTCTTGGCGCCGTCATAATCCAATCTCCTAAAATAGTATTACTTCCGCAAAAATCCTTACCCGTTTATCACTTGTTCCGCATCACGCGATGCAGACACTCGTTATCTGAGCGCACTCTAAGCGCAATCGGCATACAGCCGGTTTTGCTGCAAAAAAATGCTCAAGACGAGAGAAAAACATACATACCGCTCCCCGCCAAGCGTTCCATAATTTACTTTAACCTAAAGTGTATCGGTTTGGCACGCCCCAATCAAGCAAAAAGTTATGGGACGATAAGTTTTTTTTCAGCCCGTCGAAGCACAAATGCGTAACTTCTGATGCATAAAGAAGATATGCCACCGAAGCCAAAAGATTCAGCCTTGGTCCTCGTAGGTTTTTTTCGGGTTGTAGACCTTTTCTGCCACAAACTCCAGCTCTTTGCTGCTGCCCTTTTTCAACCCACGGTAGAAGCAGGATTGGTAACCGACATGGCATTGGCCGGCCTCAACAACCACTTTCAGAACCAGACAGTCCTGGTCGCAGTCGACCAGTATTTCTGCTACCTGCTGGAAATGCCCGCTCTCCTGCCCTTTCTTCCATAGTTCCTGTCGCGACCTGCTGAAATACGTGGCGTAGCCCGTCTCAATCGTCAAATCGAGTGCCCGCCGATTCATGTACGCAAACATCAATACCTGGCCCGTACCTGCGTCTTGTGCTATCACCGGTATCAGACCGCTGGCGTCAAATCTTGGCCTGAATTCCAGGCCTTCTTCATTATTCCTGTTAGCCACCTGTCAGGTCTCCTAAATTGTCCTTAGGTCTCTTGCCATAGGTACTTTTACCCGTTATTATCTGAAAAAACAAGTCTATTAAGGCGCTCTACTGCAATGCCCGAAGTGGATACCAAAAAAAGCAAACGCATATTCCTGCTTCTCCGCGTTACGATTATTGCGTGTGGGCTCCTTTTGGGCGTGTTTTGGGTCTCCAGAGAGCAGAGATGGAGCAGGTTGGTCCAGATCTTCCATCAGATGAATATGGTAGTTTTTGCCTGTGTGCTTGGCGTTTTCATAGTCTCGCAACTAATAATAGGTCTCCGCTGGTGGCTCCTGTTGAGGACTCAGTCCGTTTTCATAGGATTCTGGGCCGCCGTCAGGCTGTACTTTCTCGGCTGGTTTTACAACAACTTCATGCCTGGCTCCGTAGGAGGTGATTTCCTCCGCGCCTGGTACGTTGCCAAGTATACACATAAAAGGTTCGAAGCTGTCCTCAGTGTCTTCGTTGATAGGCTGATCGGCCTGCTGAGCACCCTGGTAATCGCTGTCTTTTGCTACTGCCTCTTTCTTTGGGGCAAAACGCTCGTCGTAACTTCCAGTGGGCAGGGCGGGCTTCTTGCCTCCCTGGCCAGCTACAGGAGGGCTGTTTTATTCACGCTTGCTGCCATCGCCCTTGTCTTTTGCACTCTCCTGCTGACAAGGACCGGACGGAATATGCTCCGAAAAGCTTTCTCCTCTATTTGCGTCCAAGGCCTCAAGCTCATTGAGAAACTGAAGAGTGCGGCCGTCCTCTATTGCAGAAAACCACTCGTGATCCTGCTCGCCTTTGGATTGACTGTTTTTTTGCAGATCCTGACGATCACCGGTTTCTGGTTTCTCGGCGTCAGTCTCGGAATTGAGGCAAGCATAAAGTATTATTACGTGTTTTTCACGTTGACCTGGGTCCTGGGGGCCGTGCCGGTCAGCATAGCTGGCGCGGTCGTAGTGGAAAGCATGCTTGCTTACCTCTTCATAAAGTTTGCCGCTGTCCAGCCGGAGCCGGCATTAGCTTTGGCGTTGTGCCAGCGGATTGTATGGATGCTTGCATCATTGCCCGGAGCGGTCATACACCTGGCCGGTGCGCATTTGCCCAAAGACTTCTCTCAGACTTAGCCCCTCCTTGTGGCCTCTATCTCATTCGCTTACCCGTCGCCGTCCCACCCACGCAATACGCGTAAACCATTGCCAACAATCCCCCCAATAATCACTCACCAATAATCAATTGCCACGGTCATTCCGACCGAAGGCACGCCAACGCCGGGACGAAGTGGAGGGACCCGGCCGCCGCACTAAATTAATCTGCCTCAACTCATTTCTCGCGCTGTGAAGCAATCTGCCCATCCGACAAATCTGACCACTTGCCCGCCAGACTAAAAAGCAAGCACCAAAATCTAAGAACTAATTTGGCCCGCCTCCGTCAATCGTATACCAGGTGATCTCGTAGCGCCCTGCACCTTGTGTCAGAACAGGCATTATGCAAATGAGCAGACACGACAGCCAGAGCGTAATGTCTCTGCGCTTTCGGCCTACGAGAGAAATCGTAGCTCATCTCATTACTGCACCTCCTTCGCGAGAGCAAATTGAAACTGCTCCATTTTTCTTTCCAGAGCGTCAAGCCTTTGTTCCACCGACTCTCTTTGGGCAATGGTCGCTTCCAACTCAGTAATTTTGCATTGTTGCTCTTTAATGGCCTCAACGAGCAATGCCACCAAGCGGCTATAGCTCATTGCGGTGGCATCGACGCCATTGTCTTCATATTCAACGACCTCGGGGATGACCTCGCCTACTTCTTCTGCAATCATTCCCATGTCGTGGATTCCGTCTTTCTTCCAGTCAAAATATACACCTCTTAAGCTTCCTACCTTATCCAACGCGTTTTCAATAGGCTTTATATTCTTCTTCAACCTTCTGGAACTGTACGTGTCCCACCGATTTGCCCGGCCACGACCAAACTTGCTTGCAAGGTCTGGCAGTTCCAGCCGATACTCTGGTTAATAACTCCCAATGCCGACTTTGCCATTTCTCAGTATTGTAAAGTCAATCGTATAGGTGTTGAATGCGTCATTAACCCCCCCTAAGGTGAGTCTATCTCCGTTTGATTTTACACAGAAGTACTTCTGATCCACTGGCTTATAAGAATCGCCCAAATAAACGCCACCATCGAACCCATCTATTTGCACGCGGCCAGAAAATTCGCCTCTGACATGGAACTGCGAACCTGGACTCGTCGTCCCGATGCCGACATTGCCCTCGCTGTCAACATATACTCCTTCATCTCCGCCATCGCCGGATAAATAGTGACCATCCAGAACAATGTTTTCAGTGGCAGTGTGATCACCTAAGTTGTCACCGCCAGCGGGCAGAGTCTGCCAAGTGGCAAGACCGTCAGCATCTGATGTGAGCACTTTGCCTTCTCCCGGCTCACCGCCAGTGATTTTAACCTTACCTCTCACTTCCAGCCTTGCATCCGGACTCGTCGTCGTCGTGCCAAGGCCGACTTTACCGCTGAAATAACTCTGTGGGCCCTTAAAGTATCCCGCATAGCCGCTATTGCTTGTGCCATACACGCCGGTGCCGCTGTCGCTGTTGCCATACACGCCTGCGTTGCTGACGCTGTAGCCCGCCACGCCTAAGGAGCTGATGCTTTCGCCACGCACACCTTGGCCGGTACCGGTATTGGTGGCCTGGATAATTGCCCCCGAACCACTAACTGGCCCGCTAAGCTCAAGCGGCACATTGACATTTAGCGTAACATCCCCGGATGTTCCGCCACCGTTTAACCCTGGGCCGGCATTGACCGCAGTTATGTCACCAGGCCCCGGCGGCCCTTCAGGTCCCTGAGGTCCGACCGGCCCAATTGGTCCTGTATCGCCAGTATCCCCTTTGTCACCCTTTGGTCCTTGAGGTCCTGTATCTCCGGTATCTCCTTTCGGGCCCACCGGTCCTTGGATCCCTTGTTCGCCCTGTGGTCCTTGAGGCCCTTCCGGTCCCTGCGGACCGACTGGCCCTTGTTCGCCTTGAGGACCCTGCGGTCCCGGCCTGCCGGATGCGGCGTAGAGCGCGTAAGCAGTCGGATTAAGCGGTTGTCGCGGCCACAGAATTGTAAATTCGTTCGGGTCAGCCAGCTCACCCGCACGGATAGCGACTTGCAGCCAGACGGCGTTGCCGTCAAATATGCCGGTCCCGAAATCCAGTGCCACTGTAAAGTAGCCGTCGATTGTCTCCAGCTCGTTCATATCTATTGCACTTCCCAGCTGCATGCCGAGGATGACATTGGGGTCATCGAAGAGCTTGAACTGAAGGTCATATAGACCGTCTGCCGGCTCGTTGCCATCTATAAGCCGGCCCTGATACGCAAAGGCCGAGCCCATATCAACCGCGCCAGCCGGCCCGCCTCTGCAGACCACCAGGCCCAAAGCCAAAACCAAGATTGCCAATATTCTTCGAGTTTTCATCTGTCTCTCCTTTCGAAAATTGTTGATATTTGCCGGCGCAACCTATATGCACCGACATCCGGGCGCAAGACCCTCGAAAAAACCTCACAAAGTCGAATTTCTCCATAATTGCCCTACGTCTCTGCCAATCCTACCTATAGCCTCTTTAGTATATCCTTTTGCAACGTTTTGCTCAACAAAAATCTCGCACAAATTGAGCTCCATTCCCCACCCAGTTCGCCAGACCCGCCGCCGTTTCCCGCGTCGCAGATCCGCCGTCTTCTGGCGGACTCATCCCCGCATCCCCTCATTTACTCATCCGCCGCCTCGGGGCCGACTCATCTGCTATCAACGAGCCCCTTGCCAGAAAACCCCTAAGTTTCAGGATTTTCTATTGACTATGAAAGCTCCGTCAAGTATGCTATGCCATTCTGGGTAAGACGCTGTTTTATAAGCACCTTCAATGGAAAAAGAA
>Ga0209427_10000115_pt1 | contig 72255 bp, 60 predicted proteins | sample DeeMarSWOR136_30_FD_187465 | JGI IMG/M metagenome (GOLD analysis project Ga0209427, IMG submission 187465) | Marine sediment microbial communities from White Oak River estuary, North Carolina - WOR-1-36_30 (SPAdes) (version 2) | ecosystem: Environmental > Aquatic > Marine > Intertidal zone >... | reverse complement strand
TTCATCAAAAAAGATCCAGAAAAAGCCCGCCTCTATCTCAGGCAGGTGATTGATTCTTTCCCCAAAAGCTTTTATGCGCAGCGGGCAAAACTGGCCATCGCGGATTCCTATTTTCATCAAGGAGACGAGGGCAGCATGATTCTTGCTGCTTCAGAATACAGGGAATTCATTTCGCTTTTCCCCTTGAGCCCTTCTGCTCCCTATGCACAGTATCAAATTGCTAGGACCTTTTTTGAAAAAGCCTTAAAACCGGGCAGAGATCAAACGAAAACAGAACAAGCTCTTGCAGAATTCAGGCAGGTCGTTAATAAGTATCCATTGAGTGAAGAAGCCACTATGGCAAGAGAGCAGATTAAAGAATGCGAGCAGCGATTAGCCGAACACAGCCTGGGGATAGCGATACTCTATTATAAAAGGAGAGCATACAGTGCATCAATAGATAGGTTGAAGGAAATCCTATCAAACTACCCTACATTCTCCAAACTGGACGAGGTTTTCTTCTTTCTGGGAGACTCATATTACAAATCAAATCAGATCGAAGAAAGTGTCCCCTTTCTCACAAAATTGATATCCGACTATCCCCAAAGCAAGTTCGCTGAAAAGGCTCAGGAAAGGATGGAGGAAATCGAAAAAAAATCTTTACATGAGTAAGACGCGTGGAGGACATAATGAAAAAAATCACCGGCTATTTTCTTGCCGCTTTACTTGTTCTCAGCCTGCCCCAATTCTCTTTTTCCCAGTTCCAGGAAGAATCAAAAATGAGGATAAAATCTGGTATCCATTTTGAATATTTTGCACGAAAAATCACCTGGGATGACAAGTCATACATATCTGATATGAGATCCACTATCATTGCCCTGAATACAGAATTTGAAATGGACTGGGGATTCTCATTTAGTGCGCTTATTGGATATGCCTTTTCCGACTTTGATTCCCTTGTGTTTAGAAAACTACCCTTTTCTGTGGAGCTGGATGTTGGTAGTACTGGAGGATATCTTCTTGGAGCAGAATTGAGAAAGAGTCTTTTTGACTATAACAATTTTGAAATGGAAGTTTTCGGTCAGATTTTTCATAACATCGGCACCAAAAAGGATTGGGAGATCTCTGGGCTCAATGTCCAAGGGACGGTTACCGGAAAACCATCTTGGACTAGAGTATCTATCGGCCCTATTATCAGGTATACAGCCTTGGAACGTTTCTATCCCTATTTTGGCTTATGCTATAATGGGCTATGGGGAACGTACAAGATGGAACAGACGGTTCAAAATCTGGGAGGAGAAGAAGAAAAGAAAATTGAAGGAAAAGGCGTATTCGAAGGCAAACTTGGAAGCATTTTTGAGCTTGGAAACGGATTTATAATCAAAGGAGAAATATACATAATCCCCTATAGTTTTAAGGATAAGCAAGGCGAGAAAAGTAGTGGGATAGACACAGGATTTATGGCTGTTGCAGCCTTTTCGTTTTAGCTGGAGGAATCAATGAAGAAATGCAGAACTCTCCTTTTATTCTCTATATTATTTATCTTTCTGTTTTCGCTGAACTTCGATTGGCGCCGAACTTCCGAGCCTGAAAAGAGCAAAATCCTAAGCCGAAGGATCCAGCTCCAAGCAATGAATCAGGGACATCTGTTTCAGCAGAAGGGACAGCTCTATGTTCCTGATGAGGTCCTGGTCAAGTTTAAACCCTCTCTATCAATAACTTCCATCAAGATAATCATAAACGCCTACCAGGCCAAAACAATAAAAAAATTGAGAAGATCCAATGTCTTCCAACTTCAGATTCCAAAAAATTTGACCGTAGAAGAAATGCTTTTAGCACTTGAACGGAATCCCGACGTTGAGTATGCCTGTCCTAACCATATCGTTTACATCACGGCAGTTCGCGAACCTAATGATACATTTTTCGATTATCAGTATGCCTTGCGCAACACAGGCCAGGATATCGGAATTCCTGGAAGCCCTCATGGAAAAGATAGAGCAGATATCAAAGCGCTGGAGGGATGGGAAGAGACGAAAGGAAGTGAAGATATCACTATCGCGGTTATCGATACTGGTATTGATTTCGAACATCCAGATCTAAAAAACAGTCCAGATTTTGAAGATAAAATATTATCCTATGGTTATGACTTTGTGGACGATGATACGGATCCATATGATGAAATCGGAAATCCATTAGATGGAGCTGGTCATGGGACTTGGGTGACGAGTATTGCGGCCGCAAAAACAAATAATAACGAAGGGGTTGCCGGAGTGGCCTGGAATTGCAAAATTCTCCCCCTAAGAGTAATTGATATAGATGGGAGTGGCCCTGTCAGCGCGCTTATCGATGCCATTTACTACGCAGTGGACAACGGTGCCGACGTGATCAATATGAGCCTTGGATTCTTTTTAGGTCCTGGTGAGTCAGCACCCCTTCTTGAAGATGCTTTGCAGTATGCGCAGATGAATGGTGTTGTTTGTGTTGCATCAGCCGGTAATGATGGGAGCGATGTTCTTTTTCCTGCAGCTTATGACGACTATTGTATTGCGGTTGCAGCCACTAATTATGACGACGAAAGAGTAACTTTTTCAAACTCACAAAATCGTTGGGAATCTAATATCGGTGATGAGATTGATGTCGCCGCTCCTGGTAAGCGCATCGTTGGGTGTGTTCCCTTGTGGTACTTTGGAGAAGGCTCTATACCTTATGGATTCGGGGATGGAACATCCGCTTCAGTTCCTCAAGTTGTGGGCTTGGTTGCTCTGATTAAAAGTATCAAGCCTTGGCTCTCTGTCGATGAGATTATGGATGTGGTAAGGTTCTCTGCCGATGATATCAATGCCGGAGAGTATCCGGGCAAAGATGAGTTTATCGGCTACGGCAGGATAAACATGGAAAAAGCCCTGGTACCTATTATAATTACAAAATAGATTTGACAGGCTATTAAATATTTCTTCATGATCAAATCCTTTCGTATAAAAAATCTCGCCACAATCGAAGATATTGAAATAGAGCTGAATGAAGGTTTCTCCATCTTAACTGGAGAAACCGGCGCGGGGAAGTCCATTATTATCGACGGAATCAGACTGGTGTTGGGAGAGAAGGGTTCCCCCAGCCTGATCCGGACAGGAAAAAAAGAGACCTCTGTCGAAGCGGTCTTTCATTTTGCTCAGCGCATGATCGACCTGAAAGACTTTCCATCCGATCATGAGGATGAGGTTTTCATTTCGAGGTCGATCTCTTCCAGCGGGACAGGGAGGGGACATATAAATGGTGTTCTCGTTCCATTGAAAAAAATAAAATCATTTAAAAACAATCTCGTCGATATCTATGGACAAAACGACCATATTTTTCTGCGCCAAATTGAGTATCAACTGGATTACCTCGATTTTTATGCTGATGCGATTTTGCTCAGACAGAAAGTCTCAGAAGCAGCTCATGAGCTCAGACGACTCGCTCGCGAAAAAAAAGCACTCGAAGCCAGGTTAAGGGAGCGGGAACAGCGCATCGATTTTTTGAACTATCAAATCGACGAAATCGAAAAGGCGAAACTTCAGTCAGAGGAAGAGGAAGAGCTTCGAAAAGAAAGGGATATTTCCAAAAATGCAGAAAAAATCAGCCTGCTCATAGAAAAATCTCTATCTCTTACTTTTGAACAGGAGACCTCCATTTCATCTCTGGTATCCAGACTTCAAAATGTCGTCCATGAATTATCGAGCTTCGATAACTCTTATAAAACTGTAGAAGAAGCTGTCGTTCAATTCGCGATTACCATCGGAGATTTTTCAGACTCAATCTTGAAATTCAGGGAAAGACATGAAGCTTCGCCAGAAAAGTTGGAAAAAATTGAAGGGCGATTGAGCCTGATCGAAAACTTAAAAAGAAAATATGGAAATTCGATTCCTGAAATCCTCCGATATTTGGAAAAAGCAAAAAAAGAAGTCCAGGAGCTGAGCGTCAGCCATGAAAGATTATCCACCTTGGACCAAGAAATCGAAACCACGTTCCAGCAATACAAGTCACTGTGTCAGAATCTTGCGGAGAAGAGAAAGAATTGTGCTCGACAGCTTGAAAAAACTGTGGAGAAGGAGATCAGCAATCTGGGAATGAAGAGAGCGAAATTCAAGATTTTTATCGATTCCATTCCTCTTGAAAGAGAAAACATCGAAAAAATCAATGACAGAGGAACAGAGGAGGTCGAATTTCTGATTAGCCCAAATCCAGGAGAAGAGGTCAGGCCTTTGCGAAAGATTGCCTCAGGAGGAGAACTTTCTAGGATCATGCTCGCTTTGAAATCGATCGGCAAAGAAACAGAAACGCTCAAAACCCTGATATTTGATGAGATTGACTCTGGAATAGGAGGGAAAACTGCAGAATTCGTAGCCCAAAAACTCAGTGACCTTGCAAAACACCATCAGGTGGTGTGTATCACCCATCTTCCCCAGATCGCCTCTTTTGCCACTCACCATTACAGGATCGAAAAAAAGATTGAAAAGAACCGAACTTTCACCAAGGTGAAAAAACTTACTTTCGAAGAGCGGGTAGAAGAAATCGCTCGGCTTCTCACTGGGAGTCGGATAACAGAAACAGCCTTAAAAAACGCGCGAGAAATGCTCGTTCATAACCTTATTGAATCCTAGGAGATATTAATTTTCTAGACGAAGAATGAATGGTCATTCACAGTGGACCCTTCGCAGGAGATGGGAGAAAAGAAATGGATAGAGTCCAACTCGCATGTTCATCCTTTAAAGAGGGATTTAGTTGTTCTCAGGCCGTGCTTTCAGCTTTTTCGGATCGATTTGACCTCGATAAAAAAACATCCCTGAGGATATCTCAGCCTTTTGGGGGAGGAATTGCCCACAGGGGAGAAATTTGCGGTGCTGTATCTGGGGCATTTCTGGTCATAGGACTCAGATTTGGAAGGACCGAGGCAGAAGATATCCAAGCGAGAGAGAAAACCTACGAAACAGTCAGGGAGTTTATCAAAAGATTCGAAAAATTACAGGGCAGCATTATCTGCAGGGAGCTGTTGGGCAAGGACTTAAGCACTGAGGAAGGATTGAAGCTTGCTGAGGAGGAAAAACTTTTTGAGACGCTCTGTCCAAAATATGTCCAAAATGCTGTCGAAATATTGCAAGATCTTATCTGATCCTTCTCAGGATGCGTTTCAGAACCATGATAATGAAACAGTCAGGCAAACTGAAACGTCAGCTCGACTGATTTGATATAAACACGGTTCTGGTAATATCTACCCCATCTCAACGGATGGAAAATTCCTGAGAGTTATATTATGCTGTATTGTATTACATGAACATGAGAAAAGAAAAACAAACTTTAAAATTCTATATCCATACATTTGGTTGTCAGATGAATGAAAACGATTCTGAGCGCCTTGCAGGGCAGCTCAGATCATCCGGAATGGAACCCGCTCATTCTGCTGAAGAAAGCGACTTGATCATCGTCAACACCTGTGCCGTGAGAGAAAAATCAGAGGAAAAAATGTACTCCCTGTTGGGACGCTTCGAATCCATCAAAAAGAAAAAGCAAACACTCATCGGAGTTGTAGGCTGTGTGGCACAGCTCCATAGTTCAAAATTATGGGATAAAAAACCTTTCATCGACTTTATCATCGGACCCGATAACTACTGGCAGATTCCTCATCTCCTTCCTTTTAAACAAGGAGAGAAGATGGCCGTGACCCAAAGGAGCCTGCAGTGGCATGAGATCCCTTTCCATCAAACAATAAGAGAGGATCACAAGAGTGCTTACATCACGATTATGGAGGGATGTAACAATTTTTGCGCTTATTGCATTGTTCCCTTCACCCGAGGAAGAGAAAAATACAGGCCTCAATCGAGTGTCCTCGATGAGGCAAAAAATCTTGCAGTAAAGGGATATAAAGAAATTCAGCTCCTCGGCCAGAATGTCAATTCCTACAAGGATCCTGTCACAGGCAGTCTTTTCTCCGATTTATTGAAAGAGGTCAACCGATTAGATGGGATTGAATGGATCCGGTTTATCACCTCCCATCCAAAGGATTTCACTGAAAAAATTGCAATAACCATGAAAGAGGCTCAAAAGGTTTGCCATCATCTGCACCTCCCCGTTCAATCGGGCTCCACTTCCGTGCTTCAGAGAATGAAAAGGGGGTATACCCGAGAGGAATATCTAGAGAAAGTCAAAATCCTGCGTGATTTGATGCCTGATATTGGTCTAAGTACCGATATAATAGTTGGATTCCCAGGCGAGACCCAGGAGGAGCTCGAGCAGACGCTGGAACTTCTCGAGGATGTCCGATTCACCAATATTTTCTCCTTCCGCTACTCTCCCAGACCCTTTACTTCCGCATCCAAATTGCAGGATAGCGTTCCCTTCGAAGTGAAAAAAAATCGACTCATTCAAGTCCAGAAGCTTCAAAAAAGGATACAACTCGAGATAAACAGCTCCTGCATTGGCCAAACATACAAGGTACTCTGTACAGGAAGGAGCAAAAAGGATCCCTGTATCTATGCAGGACGAAACCAAGCCCATCAGGTCGTTAACTTCAAGGCTGAGGGAGAAGTCATACCTGAGTTTCTCCAGGTTCGCATCACTTCATGCGGGCCTTACAGTCTCTTCGGTGTCGTTGTCTGAGCACTCTGAAGCTGAGACTCTGAGCGACGCCTCTGCTGTTTTTTTCTCCTTAGAAGATAATTGTCATCAGAAAATCTTTTGCAATTGAAATTTAGGAGAAAGTGTGCTATACATCGAAAACTAATTTCCTGTATAGGAAGGCCATAAATGACATTACTAAACTACATTCCATACTCATTCATAGTGGGAATATTGGGACTTCTATTTGCACTGATCCTTTATTTTTTGATTAAAAAATATCCCAGGGGAAATGAGGAGATGGTGGAAATTTCTGAGGCTGTGCATTCCGGTGCTATGGTTTTCCTCAGACGTGAGTACAGCTACATTTTTATTTTTGTCGTGGTTATGTTCATTGTTCTTTGGAGGCTTTTTTCCATTTACACAAGTTTGGCTTTCTTAACCGGAGCCTGCTGTTCCATGCTGGCTGGATATATAGGGCTCAAAGGTTCAACTCGTTCAGCTGTCCGAGCAACCCAAGGAGCTGTTGAGGGCGGAACGCCGAGAGCCTTGACCATTGCCTTCCAGGGTGGAGCTGTAATGGGTATTTCTGTCGCTGCACTCGGTGTGGCAGGAATCGGCCTCTTCTATTTATTCACAAAAAACACAGAAATCATTAACGGCTTTGCCATGGGAGCAAGTTCCGTTGCTCTTTTCGCGCGTGTAGGTGGAGGTATTTATACCAAAAGTGCAGACATAGGCGCAGATCTAGTTGGAAAAGTCGAAGCAAAAATCCCAGAAGATGATCCTCGAAATCCAGGTGTCATTGCAGATAATGTTGGCGATAACGTGGGAGATACCGCGGGAATGGGGGCTGATCTGTTTGAATCCTACGTGGGCTCAGTGATCGCTTCCATAGCCATCGGGACGACCTTAACAGTCCCCTTAAACCATATGGCTCTTCCTTTGCTCTTGATTGTCATAGGGCTTGTGAGTTCCATCATCGGAGTTTTTTCCATCAACATGCTCAAAAATATCAGCCCTCAATCAGCACTGAGGAATTCCTATTACATAAGCGGTTTGATCTTCATTGGGGGCTCATTTTTTTCGATCCGGGCATTGTTGGGTACGGTTCCTGGTTATTTAAACGTTTTTTGGGCTGTCCTGATTGGGATGGCAGCAGGAATTCTCATTGGTCTTGAAAGTGAATACTTCACTTCAGGCCCGCCGATTAAAACCATTGCCAGGACAGCACAAACAGGAAGTGCACCTACCATTATCACTGGCTTGGCTATCGGCTTCCAAAGCACCATCCTTCCCCTTTTAACCATAGCTGCTGCAATTTTTGTCTCCTTTAAATTGTATAGTCTCTATGGAATAGCCATATCTGCCGTTGGCATGCTGGCAACCATCGGCATTGTCATGTCAACAGACTCCTACGGCCCTATTGCGGATAATGCAGGAGGGATCGCAGAGATGACCAATGCGGGCCCAGAAATCAGGAAAATCACGGATAAACTTGATGCTTTAGGAAACACCACAGCCGCTGTAGGCAAAGGTTTTGCCATCGGGTCGGCTGCACTCACCGCTCTTGCCCTCTTTTCTGCCTATCAAGAAACTGTTAATAGATATCTAAAAGAGGCTGGAAAAGAATTGCTCAACATCAGCCTTACAGATGTGGGGACTGTCGTCGGCCTCATGATCGGAGCACTTATGCCTTTCATCATCGCATCATTAACCATGCAAGCGGTAGGGAGAACCGGAAACAAAATGGTGGTTGAAATCCGCAGGCAGTTCAGTGAAATCAAAGGGCTGATGGAAGGAAAGGCAAAACCAGATTCTGATCGCTGTATCGATATTGTAACTAGAGGCGCACTCAAAGAAATGGTTTTACCCGGGCTATTGGCGGTCATCACTCCGCTCTTAATTGGATTCCTGATGGGACCTGAGGTGCTCGGCGGATTCCTTGCTGGAGCCACAGCCAGCGGCGTCCTGCTTGGGATATTTATGGCCAATGCTGGTGCTGCTTGGGATAATGCAAAAAAGTGGATCGAGGAAGGCCATTTGGGAGGGAAGGGAACTGAAATTCACGGCGCCGCTGTCGTCGGAGATACCGTTGGAGATCCATTAAAAGACACGGCCGGTCCCTCAATGAATATTCTTATCAAACTGATGGCTGTTGTGAGTCTCGTCTTTGCCCCATTGATCATGTAAATTTGATATTCTTGAACAAATTCGATATAATTTCCCACTCCTAATTATCCTGTTACAATTATTCCGAGGCAGAAAAGGATGAAGGTAAACGTGTGGAATACGATTCAACAGCTCAGTAAGGAAAGATGCGTCGATCCATCAGTAATAGTGAGCGCTATCAAGGAATCTCTGAAGGTTGCATCAACCCAATATTTTTCTCATAGTGAAGATATTCAAATCAATTTCGAGCCTGAGAAAGGAATTTTAAGAGTGTATGTCGTTAAAAAAATCTCTGAGCAGCCTAAAGATAAAGCTAATGAGATTTCCCTGGATGAGGCACGAAAATTCGATTCACAAGCAAAAATCGGGGAAGAACTCGAATTAGAACTCCCTTCCGATACTCTCGGTCGAATCGCGGCTCAAGCTGCCAAACAGGTCATTTTTCAAAAGGTCCGGGATGCCGAACAAGAAAAAATATATAAAACATTTGCACCGCGAACCGGCGAAATCATAACCGGTGTCCTGAGGAGATTCGAATCGAACAATAATATGATCGTCGAAGTGAACAGAATCGATGTCCTTTTCCCTAATCGTGAGAAGCTCCCCAATGAAGAGTTCAGAAGAGGAGATCGAATAAGAGCAATCATTCTAAACGTCCTTAAGGAAAACAAGGGGCCTCAGGTAATTATTTCGAGAGCCCATCCTAAATATTTGGAAAAGCTCTTAGAACTAGAAATCCCTGAGATTGCGAATGGTAACATAGAAATAAGAGATATCGTCAGACAGCCAGGCGAGAGATCAAAGGTCGCTGTCCATACAAAAGAAGAGGATATTGATCCAATCGGAGCCTGTATCGGAATCAAAGGAAACAGGATTCTGGCTATTAGTAAAGAATTGAACGGAGAAAAAATCGATGTCGTTGAATGGTCAAGCAATCCTTTGGAATATGCAAAAACCGCATTGAGCCCAGCAAAGATTGACAAAATTTTCATCCTTAACAAGCAAGAGAAAAAATTACAAGCTATCGTTCCCAAAGATCAGCTTTCTCTCGCTATCGGGAAAAAAGGAATGAATGTAAGACTTGCATCCAAACTCGTAGGCTGGAAAATAGAAATCAAATAGGTAGACAATGAACACCAAAAAAAAAGAAAAAACATCATCAGCACCGAGATCAAAAGAGTCCGGCAAAGCTTTCCAGCTTATTGAATATATGACAATAAAGGATTTTGCCGAAAAATCAGCTATAAATTCAAAGGACATCATCGAGATCCTAAGAAAGAATGGATTTAATCTTGGAGTCAATGATATCGTAAACGAGGCTATTGCCGAAATCATTTCGAAACATTTCAACATGGAGATCAAAATCCTCTCCTATGAAGAGGAAGCCCAGGTGCGGGCAGAAAGTCAGGCCAAGGATATGGAAATTCGCTCCCCTGTTGTAACCATAATGGGACATGTTGACCACGGGAAAACGACTCTTCTGGATGCATTGAGAGAATCGAATATTATAAGCAGAGAACATGGAGGCATTACTCAGCACATCGGCGCCTACCGTCTCTATCACAAAACTAAATCCATAACCTTTATTGACACTCCTGGCCATGAAGCCTTTACTCAATTAAGAGCAAGGGGAGCTAATGTGACAGATATAGTTGTCTTGGTAGTTGCCGCTGATGATGGCGTTATGCCTCAAACGAAGGAAGCTATTAATCATGCCAAAGCCTCTGGAGTGCCAATTCTTATTGCTATCAATAAAATTGATAAAAAGGAAGCCGACATCGAAAAAACCAAACAACAACTCTCCAAAGAAGGTCTCCTCGTGGAAGACTGGGGAGGAGATATAGTGAGCGTAGAGATATCCGCTAAAGAAAAAAAGAATCTAGATGAACTCTTAGAAATGATCCTTCTCCTCAGCGAGATGATCGAACTTAAAGCGAATCCAAAAGTTGAAGCACAAGGAGTTGTTCTAGAAGCTCGGTTAGATGATAAAAAGGGTCCAGTTGCCACAGTAATTATTCAACACGGGACTCTCAAACGAGGAGAATTTTTTTTATCCGGGACGACTTATGGGAAGGCAAGAGCCCTTTTTGACGAAAACGGGAAGGCGATGAAGAGTGCAGGACCATCGGTTCCAGTGGAAGTACTCGGATTCTTCGACGTTCCCTCTGCAGGGGACTTCTTTCAAGTTACTACTGACCTTGAAACAGCCAAAAAAATATCACAATTCAGGCATTCTCAGATAGAAAAAGAAGAGCGCCCCGGACCGGAACATCTCACTCTTGATCAGCTTTTTAAACAGATAGAAGAAGGAGAGGTGAAAGAACTCGCTCTAATCATAAAAGCCGATGTTCAAGGCTCTGTGGAGGTACTCACAGATATACTGCCCTCCTTAAGTACAGAGGATGTGAAAATCAAGATCATTCATTCAGCTACCGGGAATATCTCCGAAAGAGATGTTCTTCTGGCTTCGGCATCGAAAGCCATTATCATCGGTTATAACACAAAGGCAGCCCAAAAAGTTCTCGATTTGGCAAAAGAAGAAAATGTGGAAATAAGAAGTTACAATGTCATTTACCAATTAACGAAGGACATTAAAGAGGCCTTAGTAGGCTTACTAGAGCCTGTTCGAAAAGAAATCTATCTGGGTAGAGCAGAAATCAGAAGGATATTCCATGTACCCAAAGTAGGTGCTATCGCAGGCTGTCTAGTAATCGATGGTAAAATCACACGCAAGGCTGAAATCAGAGTCATTAGAAACGATGAAGTGATCCACCACCAAGGAAAAGTCGCATCACTCAAACATCTCAAAGAGAATGTGACCGAGATAAAAAAGGGCTATGAGTGTGGTATCGGGCTTGAAAAAATCAAGGATATCCAAGAAGGAGATATCCTTGAAGCTTTTACAATTGAGCTGGAAAGTCCACGATAAATTTGTGGTCTAAGTAATCCGATGGTCATCGGACTGTTGACATTAGAAATTTACCTCCCCTACTCTCATTCTCTGAAGGAAAAACGAAAGACTCTCAACAAGCTGAGAGACAGGCTGAAGAAGAAGCACAACATTGCTTTCGCCGAATTGGATTACCAGAACAAATGGCAGAGATCAATCATAGGTTTGGTCACTCTAAACACCCAAAAACAGATTATCGAAAAGGTGTTTCAAAAAATTATTCAAGAAGCAGAGGAAAATATAGAGGGGGAAATTCTCCAACAAAAGGTCTATTTCCTCTAACGCATAAATGGTAAAGTGACTTAGGGATAATTTCCGATATGGAAGAGAGCAGAAGGCAAAAAAGAGTCTCGAGTTTAATCAAGGAGGAGTTGAGTCGTCTTTTCATCCAGTCTTTTCAAGATTCATCATCCGGCCTTATTACAGTCACACGAGTATCGATGAGCGCAGATTTAAAAACAGCTTATGTCGATCTGAGTATTCTCGGCTCAGGCTCAAAAGAAGAAATATTTGATCTTATCAACAAAAGAAGAAGTTATTTGAGGAAAATTATTGCCTCAAAAACAAAATTAAAGTATAATCCCATGCTTATTTTTTCACTTGATGAGAGTTTTGATTATGAAAAAAGAATCGATGACCTCCTGAAAAAAATTGGGAAAAAATGAATAATGATCCTGCTGCACTCATAATTAAAAAAATAAACGAAAGTCAAAAAATTGCTATCACTTCTCACCTCAGACCTGATGGGGATTCTATTTGTACTAGTCTCGCCCTCTATTTTATGGGTAGACTTTTGGGCAAAGATATCTCTATCATCAATAATGACAATACTCCCTTTCCGTTTAATCATTATCCTGACATCGACAAAATTCAGATTGGACAAATTTCGCCCCAAGAATATGATGCTATTATCCTTCTTGAATGTGCCAATGTTGCTCGTTCCGGTCAGCTCCACATCGATAAATCCTTCAAAATCAACATAGATCATCATTACTCAAACGATTACTATGCAGATATCAATTGGGTTGATCCCGAAGCATCTGCGGTAGCTGAGATGGCCTATAAACTAGGAAAGCACCTCAACATCCAGTTCACTAACCAGATCGCCAATCATCTGTACTGCGGAATTGTATCCGATACAGGATCCTTTCAATTCTCAAACACGAATGCAGAAGCTTTTAGGGTGTGTTATGAATTGGTGAATCTTGGAGCAAGCCCGATAAAAGTTTCTGAGATGCTTTTCAACAACAATCCACCAGAAAAAATTAAGCTCCTCGGATTAGTTCTCTCCACTTTACAAATAAACGAATCTGGGGAGATCGCAGCTATAACCATGTTCAAAGAATACTTGGATTTATTGAATCTCAGAGAAATCGACACAGAAGACATTACAACCCATACTCGATCCATCAAAGGCGTGAAAATGGTCTTGTTCTTTAAAGAAATCAGCAAGGATACCTATAGAGTCAGTCTGCGCTCAAAGGGAGCTGCCAATGCAGCCATCATAGCCGAACATTTTGGAGGGGGAGGCCATCGTCACGCTGCCGGATTCACCGTCTCAGGAAAACATAAAATATTAATCCGAGAAATCCCAAAAAAAGTCCAGAAGCTACTCCAGACAGCAGAAAAAACCACATCTTCAACCTCGAACCAGTCATAACGATTCACCATGGACGGTCTTTTACTTGTCCATAAGCCCAAAGATATCACTTCTCATGATGTCGTCTCTCGTATAAGAAAAATCCTTACACAAAAAAAGGTCGGGCATTTTGGGAGTCTCGATCCCCTGGCTACTGGGCTTATCCTTATCGCTGTGGGAAAAGCCACGCGACTTTTTCGGTTTTTTCTCCACATGGACAAAACATACGAGGGCAAAATAAGGTTGGGGTGGTCCACTGATACATACGACTCTTACGGGCGGCCCTCGTCAGGGAAATCTAAAAACTATCCCGATCCTCAGACTTTGCTTAGGTGCATGAAAGAGTTTGAAGGAGAGATAGATCAAGTATCACCTCCTTTTTCAGCAAAGAAACATAAAGGAAAGCCCCTTTATGAGCTTGCACGACAGAGAAAAGAGCTGGAGTTAAAAACTGACTGTGTGACCGTTTATTTTTTCCGGCTAAAGGAATACAACCCTCCAATTATCTGCTTCGAAGCAAAATGTACATCTGGAACATACATCCGTTCCCTAGCTCATGAATTGGGACAAAAACTCGGCTGTGGGGCACATCTCTTTCAGTTGATCCGCACACAGATCGGCAATTTCTGCTTCAATGATTCCTATACGCTTGATACAATAGAGCGCCTCGTCCAGCAGGGCAAAACCAAAAAGATACTCCTTCCCCTAGAGAGCCTGCTGCCAGAACTACCTAGCCTGGTTATCAATAACGCTGTGGCATCCCAAGTAAGAAATGGAAATGAGTTTAATGGTGAATCTGTTTCAAAAACTCTCCCTGGTAAAACATCAGGGTCTCCCGCAGGAAAGATGGAAAAGAATATTTTCAAAGTCTATAATCCAAAAGGAAAGCTCATCGCTTTAGCTCGGCTAGATATCCAGCGCCAATCCTATCATCCCTTTCTGGTCACCGACTTATAAGTGAGTCGACGGATAACAAAACATACGTGCAACCGATTCAAAAAAATGGAATTATCCTTGAATTTTGGGACAAGCTGTTGTATTTTATTTGAGAAATGAGACTATCGAAAATCCAAATCGAGCATCTGGCCTTTGTTACTGTGCGTAATCTTTTGAAACAGGAAAAGATCCTTACTGAAAAAAAGAACAAGCTCATCGATGAGTTGACTGGTTTGATTCTAGAAGAGTTCCAAAAGGAGGATAAACTTGATCAGGAGGTTAGAGAGATCCTGAGCAAGCATATGGAAAAAATCCGAAAAGAAAACATTGAATACCAGACGATGTTCCGAATGATCAAGACTAAACTAGCCAAGGAAAGGAAGATTGTCCTGTGAGTATCAGACTCTCCAGAGAAAAAATCAATTTTTTAGCCCGCCAGATTCTGAATTATTTGTTCGAGGACGAAGAAGTAGAATTTTTAGATGAACCAAATGAAATTAGGCTCAACATTGTAAGAAGTATAGAGGACGAACTCAAGCTTTATGATTTGATAGATAAGCGAGCTATTGACAAAATTGAATCACAGAAAAAAGCTATAAAAGAAGGAAGTCGCGAATGGGAGATTCTGTATCGTAAGTATTATAACGAAGAAATTGCAAAGCTGGGCAAATTCTTAGAATAAAAAGAGGGCCAGGAGCAAAGTCCTGACCCTTGATTTTCTCCCTGAATAATAACTTAAATCAGAACAGCAGCCTAAATCCGAGCATGAATTTATAGTGTTTGGAAAAGGAACGGCCTTCGCCAATAGGTCCTTGCCCTTCGAAGAATATGGACCCGATAGTGGTGTAGTTATTGAAAACGTTGTAACCGATGTTCCCGACAAGATAAATATCTGTCTGATCTCGATCCTCTCTCACTTGAGTGCTTAATCCCAATCCAGCCCCAATGTATGCGGGATCAAAATGGTAATTCAACAGGGCTTGCCCCATAAAGAAGGACTTCCAAGGTTCTCCCTTGAGAGCCAACGCTCCTCCCCCTTCTAAGGCGAGGCTGAATCTTTGTGGAACAATCATGTACACAATCCCCAGCCGTCCGGCAAGATATGGGCCAGTGCTCCCTCGAGCATGTAAGTGTCCGATATCGAACAATCCATACAGCCTTTTCTCTTTGACTGTGATTTCTGTGCGGCATGGCTCAGACAGAGCGCCAAAATCATCAGTTACAACAACTGTTATTGTATAAAGACCAGCTTTATCAAAAACTTTCTCCCAGGTAAAGGGCTTCTGGGTACTGAAAGAATCTATGACATTACCTGTTTCATCGGCAATCTCAAAGTTCGCGTTCATTACTTCTCCATCTGAATCGCTCGATCCTGAAGCATCAAAGACAAAAGGTCGAGTGATGTAATCCTCAACAGGCATTGCATCTAAGGTACATGTAGGTGGGTAGTTGATGTAGGTCTTTGCCTCACAAGGATTTGTAGAAGGTTTTCCTTCCGGATTGAATGCCTTTGCTTTAAAAACATATTCTCCTGGTTTATCGAACTTTGTCTGCCACTTCGGCGATTCGGGTGTCAGGCTTTTTGTAGTGATTTTTCTGCCTTCAGCATTGTAAACCTCTACTTCCATAGATTTTGCATACTGTGATCCGCTCATGTCCACTGATATGGGATCGTTGATATTCGCTTTCTCAGGCTCGACCTTGATATCGCATATCGCGTCTGGGATAATTTCTTCAACTTTCACGAGAGCTATGTTTCCACAGGGTTTGGGCATGATGAATTCATAATGTTTATATTCCTTGACAACAGTAAAGGAAAATACCGGCAAAGGCATTTTTCCTGCCCACTCGAGATCACTTACTACTTTTACTTTTCCTCTGGAGCGGAAAAGCATCCACATGAACTTTTCACCTATGGCAATCTCCTTCTCTTCGAATGCAGACTGTTTGATTTGATCAAGAAAAGGAAGGAATAGATCGCTATATCCTGCCAGATCAAAACCGTATTTTATATCTCCTGCATATTTGTCAATAAGAGTCTTCATGACTTCTGCTGTGGGGACTTCTCCTTTAATTCTCACAAGTGTGTACCTTCCGATCTCTTCGAGTTTTTTCGTCTCTGCAAATGCACTCAAAGAAAACAGAATAAACACCCCTACCAAGATAAAAATTAATCCTTTGTTCTTCATGCCTGCCTCCTTTCGGAAATCAGAATGACTGAAGGTAAACTGTTATTTAATAATAAATTATAAAACATCGGATTTGTCAAGGAAAAAAACATGAAAAAATGATCAAAAAGACTTCTCCTCTCGTGGGAAAAGTTCCTTTTCGATCATCTGACAGATAACATGGATAATAAGTAAATGAACTTCTTGAATTCTCGCAGTGTCTTGGGAGGGAACCAATATGGAGATTGCTGATATTTCTTTCATTTTCCCTCCATCTTTGCCAAGTAAACTGACCGTTGGGATGTTTTTTTCTTTTGCTTTTAAGCTCGCCCTTATTAAATTATCGGAAGTTCCACTCGTGCTCAAACAGCACAACACATCCCCATCTTTACCAAGTGTTTCCAGTTGTTTGGCAAAAATTGAATCAAATCCAAAATCATTGCCCAGTGCTGTGATAATTGCCGTGTCTGTCGTTAAAGCGATCGCAGGAATCCCTTTCCTGTTCATCTTAAACCTTCCTACAAGTTCTGCTGCAAAATGTTGCGATTGTGCCGCACTCCCTCCATTTCCACAGATGAGGAGCTTTTTATTATTTTTCAAGGCTCTAAGAAACAAGGAAACCGATTTCTCAATGTTATCTTTTTCGCTTGCAAGCGTTCGCTTGAGAACATCAGACAACTCACCAAAACATGTATCTATGATTTCTTTATCAATTTTCAATCTTTTTTTCATTTTCAAGGTTTAAATTGATTTTTCTTTGCTTTCCGTTTTTATCTTTTTTATGATTTCTGATGAAGAATATCCTTTGATAAATGGTATGAATTTAATCGCTACATGATACTCCAGAAGAACCTTCTTCTCTTCTTGATCGATCCTTTTTATATCATAATCCCCCCCCTTCACATATACATCTGGCCTTATCTGCTCGAGATACTGCGAGACATTCTCTTCGTTGAATATCAAAATGTGATCAACACATTCTAAAGCGGAAAGTATTTCTGCTCTCTCACCTTGTCTGAGGATAGGTCTTTCAGGACCTTTTAGTCTTCTCACAGATGCGTCACTGTTGAGGCCTACGATGAGAACATCTCCAAACCGCCGTGCTTTCTCAAGATATTTCATATGACCACCATGCAGCAAATCAAAACAACCATTTGTCCATACGATCTTTTTCCCCCTTTTCTTGTAATCCTGGACGATTCTCTTTATCTGGACTAAATTCCTAATCTTTTTATTCTCACTTTCAAGAATACTTTCCAGATCACCTTTTAAAACAGAGGATGTTCCGATCTTCTCCACCGACAATCCTGCTACATGATTGGCCAATATGGTCGCATCCATGAGGGACGCACCTGAAGATATGGCCAGAGAGAGCGCCGCTGCAACGGTGTCTCCCGCTCCAGTAATATCATACACCTCCCTCGCTTGAGTAGGAAAATGCAATGTCTTATCATTGCCTTCTTCGAACAAACTCATGCCGTCTTTACCTCTCGTTATCAGAATATGGCTCGACAGCTCATGCTTCAATTTTTCCCCTGCTTCCTCTATCGAATGGACGCCTGACATTCCAATAGCCTCGTCTGCATTAGGAGTTATTAGGTAGGCCCCAGAATAAAAATTTTTGTGATCTGGCTTGGGATCTATGATTAACTTGATTCCGCTCTCTTCTGCAAACTTCTTCAACAATGATAAGAGTTCAGCGGTGATGAATCCTTTTGCGTAATCTGAGACCACGATTATGGAAGGTGTGACTCGCGAGATTTCAGATCGTACATTTTTTTCAATATCTAGGCCTATAGGATCCGTCTCCCCAGAATCAACTCTGACAATCTGTTGGTTTGATGCAATTATCCTCGTTTTTTGCATAGTCTCTTCAAGATGGTCATAAAGTGTGTGGGTTATGCCGATTTCTTCCAACATTCTTTTTATCACCCTACCCTTATGATCATCGCCCAACAAACCAAACAGATGGACTTTTCCCCCAAGGGAAGAGATGTTATTAGCCACATTGGCTGCTCCGCCTAAAAAATATTCCTTTTTTTCTACTCTCAAGATTGGAACGGGCGCTTCAGGAGAAATTCTCGACACCGTCCCATAGAGGTATTCATCAAGCATAACATCTCCAAAAACAGCTACCTTTTGTTGGGGAAATTTTTTGATGATGGCGAGCAGATGAGATTTTCTCATATCGAGGATTTTTAAGCTCAAATCATTGAAATTAACGTCTCATATAGGGTATCAGAAATTACTTTTCCATTCAATTAAGATTAAAAATAAAATTCATAGACTATAGGACAAATTGACTGGTTCAATTTGAGTGTGATAAGTTAATCTGCGGGCAATGCGTATTCTGGTCATATCCAACTTTTATCCTCCTTATCACACGAGCGGCTATGAGCTGGGCTGTCAGGATATAGTTGAATCCCTGAAAACGCGAGAGCATCAGGTCAAAGTCCTTACCAGCACATATGGTTCAGATGCAGCACACCTTAAAAACGGCATACACCGCTCGTTAGGGATAAATTCTGAGGATAGTTCAAACTGGCCTGCGGTTTTTCTTAAAGAACAGATCAATCAAACAGTATTCAAAGGAATATGTAGAGATTTTGAGCCAGAGGTTGTATTTATTTTCAATCTCTCAAGCATTTCCGCGTCCCTTGCCTTACTGGCCCAAGAAATGGAAATCCCCACATGCTACTATTTTGCGAACAACTGGTTCATCACAATCGAGAAAGATCCCTGGTACCAGTTATGGCCAAAAGAGAAAAAAGGATTTCGGATACTTCGTTTTCTAACTCAACACTTTTCGCTTCTTCCACCCTCACCGTCCCTTAATACCAATCATTCCATTTATTCCAATGGCTATCTAAAAGATATTGCTCTACAGCTCGATCAGACTCTTCGTAACGCAGTCGTTATCCCTTGGGGAATTGATACAGACCGCTTTTCTTTCCAGGATGCAAAGAATCAAAAGCCCAGTCGACTGCTATGCGTCGGACAAATCAGGCCCCATAAGGGTCTCGATCACGCCATCAAAACATTAGAACTCCTGAACCGAGAGTGTGGGCATCATTCTTACACCCTAACAATTGCAGGCAGTGGGGAATCCTCCCCCGATTATGCCACACATCTTCACAACATCGCCCGGACATTAGGTGTACAGAACAGCTTGAATTTTCCTTCCGTAACAATGCACGAAGACATGCCAGATCTCTATAATGCCCACGACATCCTTCTCTCCCCTTCCACTTGTGAGACCTCATTGAATATTTCCCTGCTTGAGGCCATGTCCTGTGGGATCCCAATAGTCAGCACTTCAACAGCCGGCAATTCTGATACCCTGAAGAATGAATTCAATGCTTTGATTTTTGATAAAGAAAATCCACGATCCTGCGCTGAACAAATACAGCGACTATCAGAGAATCCTAACCTTCGAGAATCCATCCGGAAGAACGGAAGGGATGCTGTAAAAAAACATCTCCATATCGATCAAACGGTCCATTCCATAGAACGGGTACTGGAGGATTCCATTCGAGGCAGGAAAAAGAAATACGTGCCGCAAACATTCGAACGATTTCCAGCTTCTGCGGGGATGACGCGCGACGAATCTTTGACCAATATCATCAGTCGAACAAAAAGATGGTTGAGATTTGGCAACCTCGTCGTCTTCATGCGTCATCTACTGAATCCGCAGTTTTTTGTATACGTAGTGAAAAAAATTTTTGAAAAGACAATCCCATTTCTTCCGCTTCTGTTTTTCCCCACTTTTTTTGGGCCCTATTTCAAACTGACGGATCGGCATCGCAAAATAGCCCAAATCGCGCCAGATAAAATACGAAATGTTCTCATCCTCCAACTCACCGACATCGGTGACGTTATACTCACAAGCCCTTTTCTTCGCGAATTAAGAAAGTTCCTTCCTCATGCCCGGATCTTTCTTATCGTACAGCCCAGAATGTTTAGCCTGGTAGAAAAATGCCCTTATGTCGATGAAGTGTTGCCCTATGATTGGAGAGCAGCAAAAAAGTGGAAGACTTCCTTTTACGGATGCCTGGACTGGTGGCTCCAATCCGCACGGATAGCTAAGCGCTCCCTTTGGAAACATCGTCTCGATCTAGCCATCTCAACCCGATGGAACAACGATCCATGCCAGGCTGCATCCATCATCCTGATGTATATGAGCGGTGCTCCTTCCCGAATCGCCTATAGAAACGATCCTCAAAGTCCAAAAAGCTTTGGCTTGAGAGCAGTGAATCGTTTGATAACATCGGGCCCTGTAAGAGCTTTCCCCAAACATGAAGTCGACCGGCAGCTGGATATTCTTCGTTACATCGGGGCAAACCCAATTGACGCGGGATTAGAGGTCTGGACCGCCCAAAAAGACAAACTCTTCGCTCACGATGTCCTCAGAAAACTTGATCAAACAAAGACGGACCTGCATATTGCTTTTGCCCCAGGGGCGTCCTGGCCTTTCCGTCGTTGGCCTTCCAGCCGTTTCATTCAGCTGGGCAATTGGCTACAGGAAAACTACAACGCCAATATTCTGATTTTTGCAGCAAAAGTAGAGCAGGAATTGAGCCTCAGCATAGAGAAGGGCCTGCACAGCAGCCAGACATTGAATCTAACTGGAGAAACTACTTTACGAGAGATGGCCTCGATACTGAGACAGTGCAAGCTTTTCATAGGCAATGATTCCGGCCCTCTCCATATGGCAGCCGCTTCTGGTGTTCCGGTCATAGGCCTTTTCGGACCAGGTGAGTACCAGAGGTTTAAACCTTGGGGCACTGGCCATGAAGCCATTTATCTAGGACTTTCCTGCAGTCCTTGCTCTGAAAATTGTCTATTCAATGAGCCCCGTTGTATAAAAGGGATCACCCTGGGTGAGGTCAAAAAGGCTGTTTCTGAAAAGCTGACATCACTTCTTGTCCGTCCTTGAAACAATGAATGCCTGATTTTATTCATGATACGGAAACTTTTCATTGTCTGTCTCTTCCTCGCTGAAGAAATCACACTTTTATTGCGAGTGAAGCGCGGAAATCTAAAAATCTTGACTCCTTAATAATCCAGATTATAAAATCAGGAGGGGTAAAGAAAATTTTTGAGACGAGATATGGATAAATCAACTGCAAAAGAGATAGAAAAATTGAAAAAGGATATAACCCTCAAGAAAGAGAGGATTCAAGACATCAAGAAATTAGCCAATAAAGAAATTGACCGGCGATTCCCATCTGACTTGGAGGAGTTGTCTGATAAAGAACTCGATTCTTATTTAGAGGAATATCTAGCCTCGATGGACAAGTCTTTTGATCCAACTCCAGATAAAATGTCCCTAACCTCACACCGAAAAATCTTGAGAATACCGATCCTATTAACGAAGAGATTCCTTTTAAGGTTAACCGGGGTATACATCAATCTCATATTAGACAAACAAAAAAAATTCAATCAACAGAGCATAGCTTTTTACCGGGCTATACTCCTTCGTATCAGAAGGAATCGAAGAAAAATCAAACACTTAGATCAGAGAATATCCGAATGCGAGGGGAACCTGGTGATTCTTTCAAAAAAACTTGAGGAGCTTTCCTATCACAAGGACAGTAAGAAAGATGAATAAAAAAGACATGTGTTTGAATAGGATGACATGCAGAATCATGAAGCTTATGCAATAAACCACAGCTGATAAACATCTAACAATGTGCCCTCAAAAGAGCGAGACATTACAGAGTACCGTGAAAAATTTGAAGCAGAGTCCGCATGCAGCCCTTTCAGAACTAAAAAGAAAAATAAAAGAGATTTTCTCGGAGCAAGGAATTCAGGCTGCCTATAACTATATCTCGCAAGTTGAGGTTATGCTCGGCATTCGAAAACCCAGGATGGCCATTTATGACCATGCCTTTCACTTTATAGGCGGAGCACAAAAATATGGATTATCGCTGATTTCTTTTCTCCAGAATCAATTCGATATCAGTATTATTGCCAACAAAGAAGTCACTCAACAAGATTTTTTAAAATGGTACGATCTTGACCTATCGAGATGCCGTATCAAGTGCATCAAGATTCCCTTTTATGAGGAAAAAAAAGTCGATCATCTTGACCCCGCATGCATTTCAAAGAAGACAGGTAATCCATTTCATCTCATTAGTCAGGAGAGCGGAAATTATGATATTTTCATCAACAACAGTATGAATGAGATGGTATATCCCCTATCGAACATATCTATAATCATCTGTCACTTTCCGGAAAGAAGACCAAAAAGTTTTTTCTATGCGGACTATTACACTTATGTCGTCTATAACAGCCAATACACAGCGGAATGGATCCGGAAAAAATGGAAATTTTCTCCCCATCGACATATCTATCCGCCCGCTGACATGGAAGATACAAATAAAAATGCTGCCAAAAAGAAGATCATTCTCTCAGTAGCTAGATTTGAAGTGGGAGGGATCAAAAGACAGCACGAAATGATAGAAGCATTTTTGAAGCTTAAACAAGCATACCCCAAAATCACGAAAGATTGGAGATTCATTCTAGCGGGTGGAAGCAATCCAAACAATCCTTATCTTTCAAGCTTGAGAAGAATTCTCGATCAGAACCCTAACCAGGGTATTGAATTGAAAATCAACGCCACGATACAGGAGATCAAATCCTTATATGAAGAATCGATGCTCTTCTGGCATCTGTGCGGATTGACACATGATGATCCGGCTGAAGTCGAACATTTTGGCATGACCATAGTAGAAGCTATGCAAAACAGGATGATTCCCATCGTCTTCGATGGGGGAGGTCCAAGAGAAATTGTGGCCCATGGCAAGAATGGTTTCAGAGTCAAATCCAAGGCGGAATTGATTGAATATTCTACCCGGCTGATCACAGATGAAGAACTTATGCAAAGATTAGGTGAAAATGCTCTAAAAAAGTCTCAAATTTTCTCAAAAGGAATATTTGAAAAGAAAGTACGATCCTTTTTTAACGATATTCTAAAAATATACAATCCACTCGAAGAAAATTGATTGACCAGCTCAAATGCATTCAATGGTCATAGATTTTTTTAACCAAAAAAATTCTTGACCACCTGACCGATGAGGCCCGAATCTCTGGGGGAAGAATCCAGGGCCTTCTGGAATAGCCTCAGCGGCTCATGTTTATTTCGGATACGACTCTTGAGATACTTCTGTGCCTCGATTATATTTATTTCTGGGTGAATCTGGAGTCCCCAAATGGGATTGTTACTCATGCGGAATGCTTGGATAGAGCATTGATCCGAGGAAGCTAAAATAAGGAAATTTTCTGGTAAATCAACAACCTCATCAAGATGAGAAGAAAAACAATACGCATGACGTTTTTCCCCTAGAAGGCCATCTGTTCCATTGATATTGATCGTGATCCATCCTATCTCAGGATGAGCGCAGCGCCGTACATGCTGGGCACCAGCTAAAGCCACGGCGAGAAGCTGATGACCATAACAACTTCCAAGAAAAGACACATCTTTTTCTTTCGCTTCTTGAATGAGCCTTATTTCTTCAACAACCCAATCTTCTCTTTCCAGTATAGAAGCTTCAGAACCTGTTAATATGATGTGAGTAAAATCTTTCACATCGGGAAAATCCTTTTTTGTGGCTTTGAAAACATCAAAATCTCTCTCGAGACAAATTTTCCAATGCCGGATTGGATTGTAAATTGAGTGATTGAGAGAATTATCGATGACCGCGATTCTTTTGCGCTTTTTACTCATCTTGGCTATTATATCTCCCCGGTACAAAAACACAAATCCCAATCTCTTTTTCTGAAGCAGCTTTGTTTCTGTGATAACTTCTCTGGAAGTCAGTTTGTCTAGCCTGAATTATTTACGTACGAGCTTAAAATAAAGGGATACATCTTTATAAATAGTCCGCGCTTGTTAGAAAGTTATATTTTATATTTTCTTTTGGTTTTCAAAAGTCGATTTTGGTATAATGCGACTTCATAAGGAGGAACGAAGTGTTCGAAGTAAAACAAGAAAATGAGCTCTCTGTGACAACCCCGAACGAACCAGGCATCCTGGGAAGAGTTCTTGGAACCTTAGCCAATGCAGGAGTCAACCTGAAAGCCCTGAATGTTTCTTCCGAAGGAGATAAAGGTTTCTTCCTCCTGGTGACTTCTGATAATAAGAAGGCTCAAAAATGCCTTCAAACTTTGGGCTACGATGTAAAATCCAATCCGGTTGTAACCGTTCTTATAGAGGACCGGATAGGCGCAGGAGCAGAGGTTGGGGCTCTTCTGGGGAATGCGATTATCGACGTCGAATACTGCTATGGATCATCTGCTGGTACAGGGAGGGCTTTTTTGGTTTTCAAAACCAGTGATAATAAAAAGGCAGTGGAGACACTGAGATAAGAGATATTATTGGACAAAAGGAGAAAAAATCAACGAGGGCGGGATTAATCTCCTTAGGATCCCTAGGAGATAAAACTTTCATCATCCTCTCCTCTCTTCTCCCATCCGCAGGTGTTGATCTCTTTTTATATAAAAATTATGAATTCCCCAAATCCCGTGTAGACCTTCTCCTCAGAAATATCCAATCCCTTCTTGTCAAACAGAGACCATACGGAATAGTCTTTGATTTGAGAGTGTATGGATGGACTGAAACCCAATCCATAAAGAAGGCGAGGGACTTGAGCCAATCTCTCCAGAACATCTGCGACGATCTCCAGATCAATTCATCTGTTTTTCTCTGCAACGGCCATCAACCTCTGGGCAATGCCTTTGGAACGACATATGAGCTCATCGAAGCCGGAAATGTCCTAAAAGGTGATGGGCCTTTCGACCTCAAGAAATATGCTATCGAGATAGGATCGGATCTCCTTCTCCTAACCAAAAAGTTTCAGCAGAAGATAGAGGCCAAGAAGTTTATCAAAGAAGAGATAATCAAGGGAAGAGCTGTTTACAAGCCAATGATATTCAAAGAGAGCTCACCATCCAATATTTCATCCAAGAAAAATATTGGAATTTCATCTCCTCGAAAAGGCTATATTCATTGTCTCTCAATGGAGGCAATCCTTGAAACGAAGTCAACGCTGGGCTTTTCCTGCCCTGGAAACGGAATGCGTATAATTAAAAAAGTCGGAGATAGGACAGAAAAAGGAGATCTCCTGGTCGAAATATTCACTCTTCAGAACAAGGAAATGTACCGGATAGGAAAGGAAATCCAAAAAGCTTATACCATCTCTGTAAAACCTCCGGATTTCCAGCCCCTTATCCTAGAAAGGCCTGGGATAAGAATGCCCGCCTGAACAATTGATAGTAAGACATTTGTTTTTTGAACTTTCAAGTCTTGTATGATAGACTGCCTAATATTTTTAAAGTAGGGAAAGGAAACTAAAATGGCTGATTTTCAACCCTATGTTCCGGATGAAACACCTTTCAAAGATCTGACGATTAAAGCTGTCATTATAGGAGCCATATTTGGTGTTATTTTTGGCTCTGCGAATGCTTACCTTGGCCTGCATGTCGGTCTGACTATTTCAACTGCTATTCCATTAGCTGTCATCGCTGTCGCTGTATTCAAGGTTCTAACTCCTATCCTAGGGAAGAGCTCCATCTTAGACAGCAACATCGCCCAAACCACCGGTTCAGCAAGCTCCTCTCTGGCTTCAGGACTCATCTTCACCATTCCCGCCCTCTTCCTATGGGGCTTTAATCCAGGAATATTCAAGATGGGCACATTGGCCCTTCTTGGCGGTGTACTGGGCGTTCTTTTTATGATTCCGCTGAGGAGAGCATTGATCGTTAAGGAACACGGCCTCCTTCCCTATCCAGAAGGAACGGCGGCAGCTCAAGTGTTGATCTCAGCAGAGGAAGGTGGGACTAAAGCCAAAAATATATTTGTCGGATTGGGAATAGGCGCGGTCTACACCACACTTGTAAGATTTCTACATTTATGGCCAGAAAAAATTCATATGACCCTTCCCATACTTAAAAAGGCCAAGTTGGGGGGAGAGCCAATGCCTGCTCTGCTGGGTGTGGGATATATTTTAGGACCACGCATCGCTGCCATCATGGTGGCTGGAGGGCTTCTTTCCTGGATCGGGATCATACCCTTGATGGCCTATTTCGGAGAAAACCTGAATGTCCCACTGTTTCCTGAAAAAACTCTGCCTATAGCTCAGATGTCGGCTGAGCAAATTTGGGATAAATACATCAGGGTTGTTGGTGCGGGAGCCGTGGCCGTAGCAGGCATCATTACAGTTATTAGGTCATTTCCCACCATGTATAATGCACTGAAAATGGGGATAGGGGATGTACGCCTTAAAAGGGAGAATGCACGAGACCTCAAAAAAAGAACCCAGAACGACCTTCCCATAACCGTGCTTGGAATCGGAGTTTTGATCGTGATTACCATCCTCATTGTTTCTCCTCAAACCCTTGGTATGAATACATCAATTCTAACCCGAGCGATAGCGGCCATATGTATCGCATTCTTTGCCTTCTGCTTTGTGACAGTTTCCTCGAGAATCGTGGGCATGGTCGGAGTAACGTCTAATCCTACTTCAGGAATGACAATCGTGACCCTCCTCGGTACCAGTCTCTTATTTTTTGCATTAGGCTGGACAGATGCTATTGGACAGGCTACAGCCCTCACCATAGGAACAGTTGTTGCAGTGGGAGCCTCTATTGCCGGAGACATTTCCCAGGACCTCAAAGCAGGTTATTTAATCGGAGCAACCCCAAAACGTCAACAGACCTCAGAGTTGATCGGAGTCATCACATCGGCTTTCGCCATAGCTGCCGTTGTCTGGCTCCTAGGAGAGGCCTTCACTTTTGGATCTGAGGCTCTGGCTGCTCCTCAAGCTGTATTGATGAAAACGGTGATTGAGGGAGTACTCGGGGGAGATCTTCCTTGGGGACTCGTTTTGATCGGAGGAGCATTTGCCCTGGTGGCAGAGCTTCTTCGAGTCCCTTCACTGCCCTTCGCCGTTGGTATATACCTTCCCCTCTCCACGATGACGCCAATTTATGTGGGAGGACTTCTCCGGTTTTTTGTCGAGAAAAGAGCAGGAAAAGATCAAGAATTGAAGAAGAAAAGAAGCGAAAAAGGCGTTCTTCTCGGATCAGGATTCATTGCAGGAGAAGGGATAGCTATGGTGGGAGTGGCGGCATATGCTTTCATTAAAAAAGCGAAGCCTGAAGGAATCGGCCTTGTCTGGCCTGGAAACATCGGAGATTTCATTTCATTGGCTGCTTTTTTTCTTTTGGTGGTTTTTATTATCTATAAGACGAGGAAATAACAAGGATGAATACGCTTATTCTGGCCGCTATTCTTATTCTATGGCTTTTCTTAGGGTATAAGATTTATGGGAGTTTTATCGAAAAAAAAGTCTTAGAGATTGATAACACTCGCCCCACCCCTGCCCTGGAGTTGAATGATGGGATTGATTATTCTCCTGCAAAAAGGCCCTTGCTCTTCGGCCACCACTTCTCATCCATAGCTGGAGCCGGACCAATTCTAGGTCCTCTGCTCGGCGTTCTTTATTTCGGTTGGTTGGGAGCTCTTCTCTGGGTGGCCTTAGGCAGTGTTTTTCTTGGCGCTGTGCATGATTATACGTCCCTCATGACTTCGGTCCGAAACAAAGGCACATCTCTAGGCGATATTTCCGAAAAGACGCTCGGGAAACGGACAAAAATCATTTTCTCTGTCTTCCTCTGGCTTTCTTTGGCTCTGGTCATTGCTGTTTTTGCTGTTGTCGCCTCCAAGACTCTTGTTTCACAGCCTAAAATCGTTATTCCCACTTTTGGATTGGTTTTTTTAGCCATGTTTTTTGGCTGGCTCATTTACAGAAAGGGCGTCAACATTTTTATTGCAACTCTGATCGCTCTTGTGTGTCTGTTCTTTCTAATCTACTTGGGCGACCTCTTTCCTGTAGAACTTCCTGCCAAAATATTGGGCTTGTCCAGCCAGAATTTTTGGTTTTTCATCTTGATCATTTACAGCCTGTTTGCATCTTCTCTCCCTGTTTGGTTTCTCCTCCAGCCGCGAGATTACATCAGCACCTGGATTCTCTTTCTTGGGCTCGGGATTGGCTATCTCGGACTAATTGGATTCCAGCCAAATATCAACGCTCCTGCTTTTGTTTCCTTCTCGAGCAAAGGAGGCCCTCTCTGGCCGATGCTCTTTGTCATCATAGCCTGCGGAGCTATATCAGGCTTTCATTCCATCGTTGCTGGAGGAACCACTTCCAAACAACTCCCCAATGAAGCATCAGGAAAACTGATCGGATACGGAGGCATGGTGACAGAGGCCGCCTTGGCCGGTCTCGTTATATTTATAGCTGCTGCGGCTTTGGCCTGGGATCCTTCAGGCATAGAAAGCCAATTTGGCTTCCAATATTTGATGAGTTCGGGTGATCCTATCAATGCATTCGCAACAGGATACGGAAGAATTGTTTCTTCTCTTCCAACGATTACTTTCCTTTACGGAGCCTTCTTCGGGATGGTCATGCTCAATGCATTCGTTCTCACTACCCTCGATACCGGAACACGGCTGGGGCGATTCATATTCTCAGAACTGCTGGGAAAAAGGGCACCCGTATTCAAAAACAGATGGATCGCTTCAGCATTTATACTTGTATTTGCTGCTTTAATGGGAGCCACAGAGGGATATAAAGCCATATGGCCGGTCTTTGGAGCATCAAATCAACTCGTGGCAGCCTTGGCATTGGTCGTTGTCTCTTCTTATTTGGTGTCTATAAAAAAACCGACGAAGTACACACTTTACCCCGCCTACTTCATGCTCTTGACCACCCTTGCAGCCCTTGTTTATCAGGGGATGAGGTTCTTTAGGGATGGAAGTTTTCTTCTGGCCAGCGTGACTGTTTTGCTTATTGCGCTAGCGCTGGTGATTGTCTATGAAGCCCGAAGCATACTCTTCAGCCTGAAAATAACAAGCCGATCAAATAAAAGGAATAATTAGATTGTTGTAACCTTAAACACAACTCCTTTAGGATCCGGACAGCAGAGTGTTTCAGTTTCTGCAATCCAATCATCATGGGGAAGCTCATCTTCTCTTTGCTTTGCGGTGAGGAAAGGAAAGAGGCTGTTAAGGGCATATAAACACACTTTTTTCTCACCTGGGATTTCGATGGTTCCTTCTCCCCTGATGAAGAAAATATCACCCACTCTGTGTCTGGCCCCACAGCGCTCTTTTATCTCCACTACTTCAACCATTAATTCCTTCATTTTTCCTCCTTCTCGCGCTTTCTCAATATACCTGGTGCAATTGAAAAAATCAAATTGGAAATCTAAATTTGCGTTGACAAAGCTTAGGCTTTATCTTAAAATGAATGGCTGACCAACGGAGATTACAAGGAGGAAGGAATGGCCGGAAAAGCTGAACCTAACGTGGTTCCCTTGTGCGATGTCTTATTGGTTCTCCTCATTATTTTTATGGTTCTCACACCCACCGTTCAAAAAGGATTTGATATCAAACTTCCAGAGACCACACAAGATGCGAGCTCAACTCCTGGTAGCCTTATTGTTTTAACTCTTTACACAGGCGATAGAGTAGATATCAATAAGGCGCAGTGGGCTTTAAACGAAGTTGGAGATGAGCTGAGGCGAGTGTATGCCACCCGTCAGGATAAGACTGCTTTCATCAGGGCTGATGCTAAACTTCCCTACCGCAAAATTATCGAACTCCTTGATATCGCTAAAGGAGCTGGTGTGGAAGTTTTGGGGATAATCCCTGAGTATTTCACAGAAGAAGAATAAACCCCTCTCCTGTAAAATCGTAAAAAAAAGATCCCACCTTTATCTAACTTGCCTCAAAATCAAGCAAAAAAATAATGAGTATTTTTACTTTTTAATGGGGCCTATAACCTCTCTTGAGATTACTAATCTTTGGATCTCGTTTGTTCCTTCGTAGATCTGAAGGAGTTTGGCATCCCGCATCAACTTTTCCATGGGGTAATCTTTCATGTACCCATAGCCACCTAAAATCTGTAGAGCTTCGGTCGTCACTTTCATCGCCACATCAGAACCATACATCTTGGCCATAGCTGATTCCTTTCCACAGGGCATATTGTTATCCATCAACCATGCTGCACGCCAAACTAGATGACGGGCTGCATCGATATCTGCAGCCATCTGGGCGATTTTAAAAGCTGTATTTTGAAACAAGGCAATAGGTCTGCCGAATTGAATCCTTGTCTTGGCATAGTCGACAGCATACTCCATAGCTGCTCTGGCAACTCCTACACCCGCTGCCCCAACAGGTGCTCGAGTATGGTCTAGAGTCTTCATGGCGATGATAAAACCTAATCCTTCCTTGGCTAATAAATTCTCGGCTGGTACTCTGACATCTTCAAAATAAATCTCAGCGGTGTTCGATGCCCGATGTCCCATCTTATCCTCAATCTTTCCCACACTAACACCGGAAGTCTCACGGGGAACAATGATGGCACTTATGCCCCGGGCTCCTTTTTCCGGATCAGTCAAGGCAAACACCACATACCAGCTGGCGATTGCCCCGTTTGAGGTAAAACACTTAGATCCATTGATGATGTATTCATCACCGTTTTTTATGGCTTTTGTTTTTAGAGATCCCGCATCTGAGCCCGCTTCTCTTTCCGTCAAACAAAAGGAAGCAAAGGACATTTTCTCGGTTTGGGGAATCAAGAATTTCTTCTTTTGCTCATCATTTCCATAAAGAATGACCGGAGTGTAGGCAAGGGCATTGACCATCATTGTGGTGTACATTCCCGCACATCCGGCTGCTAGCTCTTCGCTTATTATGACTGTATCGAGTTCGGACAATCCTCCTCCTCCGAATTCCTTAGGAATGGTGCAGGTGAGAAATCCCACTTCAAAGGCTTTTTTCATCACCTCTTCTGGAAATTCTTCGCCTTTATCATATTTAGCTGCGTTGGGCTTCATCTCCTTTTCAGAGAATTCTCTGCTCATTTCCTGAAGGGCTTTCTGCTCTTCGGTTAAACTGAAATCAATCACTCTTTCCTCCTTATATCTGATTTACACAAGAGTGCTTATACGATTATTGCAATCAGTCTTGTCTTATACTGGAAACTTTTCTTCATGTCAATCATGGAACAAAATCTCCTCACGCGCCATGAAAAAAACCGGATTACGGATATGAAAAATCCTTTCGATGATCTGCTGAGGCTTAAGATCCTTTTGGAAATCGGGCTTCATATAAAGAAGCAGCTTCGCATTTTTTGTATCTACAGATGCTTGTATGATCGAACCGGGCCTCAGATTTTTCATGAAACCATCCATAAGTGTTTTTACAGCGCCAAAGTAATTATTTTCTGCCTCTTTCCATAGGTTGAGATCCTCTGCAGCCTTCCTCACATCTTCTTGGCTGAGATCCAAAGAATAGACCAGTGCTTTGATTTGCTCAGTCAGAGCAGCCTGGGAATCATCTATCTTCCTTAACCCAGTGAACCTTATTCCTCGGGGAAGGAATTTATTGACCTGAGAGATAAATTCTTTCTCCGAAAAAATTGACGGTGATTTGAACTCAATCCACTCTCTTTTTCCCTCCATTCCCAATGGAAGAGCAGGAGGATAAACCATCTGCATCTTCGGATGAAAGCCTTTTGTAAAAGAAACTGATATTCCTGCTCTTCTGAAGCCCTGTTGTATGATTGTGTGCACATCAATATGGGAAAGAAAACGCGCAGGGTCTGTTTTCATATAAGATGCACGATATCTATGATCTATTTCCGATCGTTCTCCCAAGCTGGGAGTGTCCTCCACAGCTACAGGCACCTGTTCAACAAATCTTTTTTGGTAGAATTTTGACAAGCTGCAGCCCTGACAATCTACACATTCTCTCTCCGCGCATGTTGGACTGGCTTGTTCCCCAAGAGCCAGATGAAGTTCTTCCAACAGATGTGATTTTTTGATTCCTGTATCAATATGATCCCAAGGAAGTATATTCTTCTTATCTAAATCCAAAAGGTACTTTCTGTGATCGACGTTCTCTTTTTCAAAAGCCGCTTCCCAAGTCTGAAAACGAAAGATATCATTCCAGCTATCAAACCGTGCCCCTAGGTTCCATGCCTGGTGTAGAACGCCGTTCAAGTCTCTATCACCTCGAGAAAATACCGCCTCAAGGATAGAACTTTCCAAAGAATTTTTTTTGAATCTTACAAACGGATATTTTTTCAATCGCGATAGAATATACCTGTACTTGGCTTTCAAACCATCTTTTTCCTCCATCCGGAGCCACTGAAAGGGAGTGTGTGGTTTGGGAATAAAAGAGGAAATGCTGAGATGGATCTGAGGTGACTTATTCAAGATCTTTCTTCCTCTGTCAATTATTTCCTTCACCAGGTTCACTATTCCTGTGAGATCCTCTTCCCTCTCAGTCGGTAATCCAATCATGAAATAGAGTTTGAGCAGTGTCCACCCTTCAGAAAAGGCATTCTCAGCTGCTTCCCAGATCTCTTTATCTACCAGCTTTTTATTGATGACAGATCGCAACCTCTCTGAGCCAGCCTCAGGGACAAGAGTGAATCCAGTCTTCCGCACCTTGACAATATTCTGCACAACACCAGGTGACAATCCTTTCGGCCTGATGGATGAGAGTGATAAAGAAACTTTCTGCCTTTCCAGCTCTTTCATCAATGATCGGACGACCCCTTCTAAGTAGGGATAATCACTTATGGAAAGTGCAGTTAAGGACACATCTTCATATCCAGTAGAGCGAAGGCTCCTCAAGACTCCTGAAATCACAGAGGATGGATTTTTCACACGTGGAGGAAAATATATACTCGAGGCCTGGCAGAATCGGCATTTTTGAGGACATCCTCTGCCCACCTCGAGGGCTACTCTATCGAAGATGACTTTAATATGGGGAACCACTATATCGTCTGGGAACTGAGCCTGATGGAAAGGAAAAAGGATTCTTTTCCTGATCCGTGAAGGCGCAGAATCCGTGGATTTAACTGCACAGAGAGAAGACTCTTTGGGCCTGTAGGGAATATATAACGCCGGGACATACACTCCATCAATCTTTGCCATTTCTTTGAGAAGGGAAGTCTTATTATTCTGATCCGATCTTAACTCGATATATTTTTTAATAATCTCTAAAAAGGCTTCTTCTCCATCCCCTATCAGGAAGAGATCAAAATAATGAGCGATGGGTTCAGGATTGAATGCAGCTGGTCCGCCAGCTATCACCAAAGGAAAATCCAGGTCTCTATCTTTGGCATATAAAGGGATTCTTCCTAAGTCGAGCATATTCAAAACATTGGAATAGTTGAGCTCATAAAGGAGAGAAAAACCTAAGATATCGAACCGATCGAGAGGAATCCTATTTTCAAGCGATAAAAGAGGAACGCCTCTCCCCCTCAGTTCTGTTTCGAAATCGTCCCAAGGAGCGAAAACACGCTCAGCCAATATGGAGGGTTGGTTGTTAAGGATATAATAGAGAATTTTCTGTCCAAGATAAGACATTCCCACTTCATAAAGGTCAGGAAATGCCAGAGCCACCTTTACCTTAACGCGTCGAGGATCTTTTGTTATGGAATTCCACTCCCCTCCCAAATATCGTCCTGGCTTCTCTACATTTTCAAGAATCTTTAGTATTTCAGCCTTATAATTCATTTCAGATCCACAATTCGGAATGGTAGCCAGATCACACGTTTACAAATCTTCTCATTTTGACATTCAATACGAGAGAAACTGCCAAATAATTAGTGAGAAGAGAAGAACCGCCATAGCTCACCAAGGGTAGGGGCACTCCTGCGATTGGAAAGAGTCCGATGGTCATAAAAACATTGATACCAAATTGGAAAGTAATCGTTAGAGCAACCATAAAAATTATATAGACTCCTGTCCGATCTCTCGCTTTTATTACAGACTGAAAAAGACGCGACAGGAACAAAAAATAGCACAAAAGCATGGTAACCACACCCATAAATCCAAATTCTTCTCCAATCACAGAGAGAATAAAATCCGTATGTCGAGCGGGGAGAAATCTCAACTGACTTTGAGTTCCTTTTTTATAGCCCTTCCCTAAAAATCCCCCCGAACCAATGGCTATCTTTGATTGAATTGAATGGTAACCTGCTCCCAACGGATCTTTTTCTGGCGAGACTAGCGTGGTTATTCTCTCCTTCTGATAATCCTTTAAAAACACGCTCCATCCTACGATCCCAATCAGAAGACCTAAAATGACAAGAATAATAAGCGTTTTTCTTCCCATTCCAGCTAATATGAATGCGGACATAAGGATGGGAATATAGGTCAGAGCTGTTCCTAAGTCTGGCTGTAGGGCAATCAGAACTACTGGCGCAAAAACAAAAAGACTGCTCAATAAAGCCTGCCCAACAGTAAGATATTCTCTTTTATAATTTGAGAAAATATTTGCCAGGACCAATATCACTATGATCTTTGCGATTTCGGAGGGCTGAATCCAGAAAAAAGGCAAAACGATCCAACTCTTGGCTCCAGATGTCAGTGTGCCGAAAAGCAAAACTCCTGCAAGAATACTGACGGTCACCACATAGAAGTAGAAGGAATAATTGACCAGTGATCTGTAATTCACAGAGAGAAAAAGAAAAAGGGCAGAAAGACTTACAACGATCCACACCAATTGTTTCAGTGCATAATTTCCGTATAAATGATGCGAACTGCTGTGAATGAAGGCCAACCCTATCAAAGAATTAAGGACCAAAAGCCCAATAAGGATCCAGTCAATATTTCTCAGTTGATTCCTATCTATCATAGTTTTCTCTAAATAAATGGAACAATTCGCGCGCAAGAGGAGCAGCCGTCGCTCCACCCATACCCCCATATTCCACGAGTATAGTGACCACAATCTGAGGATTATCTTTCGGCGCAAAACCTGTGAACCAAGAATGAGTTTTTACTATTTTACTCTCTACTCCCAGTTTTTTGGCTGTTGCAGAACTCACGAGTTGAGTTGAGCCCGTTTTTCCGCATACATCAAATCCATCCACTCGAGATCCCCTGCCTGTGCCTCCATCATTGACTGATTTCCACATTCCCCTTATGACTTTTTCAAACGTGTCTGGTTGAATAGCAACAAGATCCGTATCTTCACGAAATAGAGTCTTTTTCTGATACAGATAAGGGATAACTTTCTTTCCCCGATTTGCAATACAAGCAGTGTATAATGCCACTTGAATAGGAGTGACGGTTATCGGACCCTGCCCGATGGAAACAGATATCGTTTCTCCAGGATACCAGGGCTCTTCCTTCACTCTTTTTTTCCAGTCAGGATCAGGCACAAGCCCCATTTTCTCCCCATGAAGATCAATCTCTGTCTTTTTTCCAAAACCGAGCATCCGGGAATAGTGAGCAATTTTTTCAATCCCCATAGTTTTTCCTACCTGGTAAAAATAAATATTGCACGAATTTTTTATACCATCGTAGAGATTCATCGAGCCGTGCCCCCCCCTGAACCAACATGCCCGAGGATTTCCGTATAAATTGATTGATCCACTGCAGTAGTAGGTCTTCCATTCGCTCACTGCCTTTGATTCCAATGCGCCAAGAGCCAGAGCCAGTTTAAAAATGGATCCTGGAGCATACAAACCTCTTATGGCTCTATTTTCTAAGGGAAATTCAGGACTCTGGATAAGGTCAAGCCATTCATCAGGAGTAAAGCGATTGATAAATTTATTGGGATCAAAGGTAGGAAAACTCGCCAGAGCAAGGATCTCTCCCGTATCCGGTTTCAAAATCACTACCGCCCCTTCTCGCCCTTCTAGGAGCTCATCTGCTTTTTTCTGTAGTCTAAAATCCAGAGTGAGCCTTATATCTTCTCCTGGTGATGGATTTATCCTGGAGATCTCTTCTCTCCTTCGTCCCACACTGTCTACAACCTCAAGAATTCGTCCCTTTTGCCCAACCAGCTTTTCTTCATATTCTCTTTCAATCCCTGTTTTACCGACAAGATCTCCTTGCTGTCTGCCTTTGTACAAGCTCTGCATCTCTGCCTGAGAGATTTCTTGAAGATACCCAATGACATGGGCAGCCAACGACTTATAAGGATAGTATCTTTTTGGCTCAGATTGAATGATCAGCTCTGGAAATTCTATAGTTCTTGCCTTGACTTTGGAGACCTCCTCTAATAACAAATTATCTTTGACCACGATAGGTTGAAAGAGAGGCAAATCCTTATACTTATCGATCCTCTCTTTTAGAACCTCTGGTTCAAGCTCTAAGAGTGTTGAAATTTTCTGACATGATTGCTCGAAATCCCTACAATTTTCTCTGATTATAGACGCCTTGAACGATGCGATGTTCGTTGCAAGAATTTCTCCGTTTCTATCCTTAATCAAGCCTCTCTGAGGAGGAAGCGTCATTTCTCGAATACGATTCGCTTCAGACTGCTTCCAAAACTTGTTGTGATCGAGAATCTGGATCTTCCAAAAGGAAATCAAGAGGATGAAGAAGATAACAAGGACACCAAATCGCGTGAGTTGTACTTTATTATGAAGGGGAGAAAGGTCTTCGTAAATTTTTTTTTCTCTCATGAGTTAGTCCAGGATAAGGTTTTTCTTCTTTCTCAATTGATAAAAGACTGTAGCTCCCAAAGAAGCCGTGAGCAATGGCTGGAAAAAGAGCAATCCCCCTCCTGTATTCACCCTCACTGAAAAAATAAAGGAATACAGCCCTGCCCAAATCAACAATTCCACGCAATTGAGGATGAGGATAAAGAAGAAGCTGCGCTTTAGAGGTGTCACGTTGATCTTTCCTGAAAAGTATCCTGCTAAAAATCCCATGATTGTTTTGGCGATTCCTGCAACGCCGAAAACACTTATCGAAAAAGAGTCTTGGATAAGGCCACAAAATGCGCCTAAGCATGCACCATATATCTCTCCTTTTTCAATGGCAAAATAGATCACCACCAAACTAAAAAAATTGAACAGATGGAGCAAAGACAAGGATATTTTTCCAAGAACAGAATAGAGAAGAAATGCCACAATCACTGATAGAACCATCCAAAAAAAATCTTTCATCTGATAATCTTAAAAAAATTCTTTCGTATCGACAGTGATTATAGCAAGGAGATCTATGTCTTGGATCTTGAAAGTAGGCTCAGCCTGAACTGTTTTAAAGAGTCCTTCCTTTTCAACAACAGATGTCACTCTCCCTACCTCTATCCCTGGAAAATATATTCCATCAAAGCCAGCAGTGACAAGACGATCCCCCTCAGCAATCACAGCATCTGTGGACAGAATGAATTCTAATCGGCATTTCCCGTTTCCTTCCCCGATCAACACTCCAGGCACCCCTTTTCCTAAGGGAACAACCGAAACCCCACTTTCTGTATCTGTGATCATCTGCACCCTCGTTTCTTTGAAGGATATTGGATCTACGATACGCCCCACAAGATGACCATGTTTATCGAGGACAACCATGTTTTTTTTCACTCCATCCAGAGAACCCTTGTTTATAACAAGAGATTTCCACACATTGCTGGCGTCCATCCCAATAACCCGTGCAGGCAAGACACTTTTTTGAAGCTCAAAAAAAAGATCAGAGATGTCCTTTTCAGTCTTATATATTTTGAGCACGCTTTGCAGAAGATTCATTCTCTGCCTCAGAAAAAACACTTCTTCTTTGAGACTTTCGTTTTCTTTGTGAACGTGGACAAGTCCAACATAGTTCTCCCAAAAGCCACCGATTCCCCGAAAAAAAGAGACCACTCCATGTTGAAGAGGTGAGAAGATAGAAAAAACGATTCTTTTGAAATAATTGTCCTCTTCCCCCATGGGGACTTGAACTGAAATCAGGATTAATTGGAAAAGGACTAGAGATAAAAGAACGATGAAATTTATTCTCTTTTTCCAAAAAAAGAACATAAGACTGTCACCCTTAATTACTCTGTATTATCCATGAAATCATTCATCCACTTTTTAGGATTAAGCCAAGTTTACTGATGTTTAAAGAACGTCGGTGAATATTTTAAAAAAAATTGTTTAATTGAGTCAATTGCATGGATTTAAATACACCTTAAAGAAATCTAAAAGATTCCAGGAATATTTGCGCCTCTTTTATTGACATCGCTATTGTGCACACTTATATTCTTAGAGAGGAGGGGAACATGTTAAAAAAAATTTCAACCTCAGGCAAAATTGTCTATCTTCTCTCTTTATTTGTCTTTATCGTTTCTCTCCTCTCCATGTAGTGTTCCCGAGAGTGAGATACTCTTGCCGAAACTGCCCGATCAAAGTTGATCCAGCCTCCTAAATGGTGGGTTACTCTTCCCCGTTCAATCTATCTTAAATTTGACAAGGCGGAAACCAATCAAGAATGGTATGAAGTTTACAGGCTTCTCGAAGACACTTATGCTATTTATGTACCATTTCAATTCGAACAAGCGATCAGCTACCTTCTGACCAGAAAGTGTAGATCCAGATACTTGGAGAATTCCACCGGTAAAACCAACAAGCCTCCTGTAAGATGGGATGATACTCGATCTTGGAAAAAGGTCGATTGAGGTGATTCACACTACTGGACACTCCCCGGATTCCATCTGTCAGCTGGACAAAAAAAACCGAATACTCTTCTGTGGTGATATTTATTATTCAGGCCCGCTTTATGCCTTCGAGAAAGATGTCAACATCAAAGACTACATGTCATCCCTTGAAAAGCTCATAAAACGGATTGACGAATATGAATATATGTGCCCTTCACACAATGAACCTTGGGTGCACAGCACTATTCTCCCCCAGGTCTTGGATACCTTTAAGGACATCATGAGAGGAAAGGGGAAATATTCAGAAGGAGAGGGCATTCGCCGCTACTATTTTGGAGCTTTTGATATTATCGTCAATGCAGAGATGATAACCAAAAAAAAGAGACATGAAATTATTAGAAAAATATGATGCTTACCTAAATTAAGGATATTTTTTTCAACAGTTCAAAATCATCAAGCATTTTACCAGCACCCAGCACAACGGTTGTCAAGGGATCCTCCGTAATAAAGACCGGCAGTTGTGTTTCTTCACGAATCCTTTTGTCTACGTTCTTAAGCAGGGCTCCTCCTCCGGTGAGAACAATCCCACGATCTATGATGTCTGCAGACAGCTCTGGAGGTGTCTTCTCGAGGGCTATCCTGACAGCATTGATTATAGCTGAAACCACATCTTCGAGGGCTTCTCTTATCTCCTGATCATCGACGACAATTGTTTTAGGAATTCCCTCCCTTAGATCTCGTCCCTTGATCTCCAGAGTCATCGGTTCATCCAGAGGATAAGCGGAGCCAATGTGCATCTTTACCTGCTCTGCGGTCCTCTCCCCTATCAATAGATTGTACTTCTTCTTGATATACTGGATGATACTTTCATCCATTTCGTTGCCGGCGATGCGGATAGAATGGTTAAAAACAATCCCGTTGAGAGAAATGACTGCTATATCGGTTGTCCCTCCTCCGATATCGACGATCATATTCCCTGTGGGCTCGGATATTGGGAGTTCCGCACCAACGGAGGCAGACATGGGCTGCTCCACAAGATACACTTCGGATGCTTTGGCTCGCATGGCGACGTCCTTTACAGCCCGACGCTCGACCTGAGTAATTCCTGTAGGTATCCCGACAACTATGCGGGGCCTGAGCAAAAAACCTCTGTTGTTAGTGGCTTTTTTTATAAAAAAATCCAGCATTTTTTCTGCAATCTCAAAATCTGCGATGACGCCATCTCTCATCGGTTTGATAGCGAGGACACTGGTAGGAGTCTTTCCCAACATATCTTTGGCCCGCTTCCCTACGGCTTCTACTTTTCCATTCTGCTTGTTCATGACAACGATAGACGGCTCCTGGACTATGATTCCTTTCCCTTTAAGATAGACGAGCGTGTTTGCGGTTCCGAGATCGATGGCCAAGTCACAGAACACCCTTCCTTTCAACCAATCTAATAAGCTCATCTTTGTCCTTTTTTAGCTCCACACTTTATTTAGCATAAATTCCTGTATCAAGCAAACAAAATTTATCATTCGAATCTATCTTGTCTCCGGTGTTCAATAAGTCTCTCAGCGCCCGGAAAAAAGATGAATACTTCTATTTTTCTCTTGATTTTTATGATTGCAGAATATATATTCAAAAAAAATTTTATTTCATAAGAAGGAGGAAGGCATGAGCAACCAATCCTTCAAGCCTTATGTTTCCCCAGATCAATCCATGAAGGAGATTTCCTTTAAAGCAATTTTCTTGGGAATCATCATGGCCATTATCCTTGGTGCTGCAAATGCATACTTAGGACTCTTAGTTGGAATGACCGTCGCTGCAACTTTCCCCGCAGCTGTTATTGCCATGGCAGTTCTCCGTCCATTGAAAGGAACAATCCTAGAAGAAAATTTAGCTCGTACCACTGGAGCAGTCGGTGAAGCATTAGCCGCAGGAGCCATATTCACTATACCTGCCTTTTTGATGACAGGGGTGTGGCAGAAATTCGACCTCTTCAAATCCTCCCTTCTCATGCTTGTGGGCGGTATTCTGGGTGTATTCCTGATTATTCTGGTCAGACGCACTCTGGTAGAAGATGCGGAACTCCCTTTTCCTGAAAGTGTGGCCTGTGCGGAAATGGTCAAAACTGGACAAAAAGGAGGGTCCAATGCTGCCTATATGTTCTGGGCCATGGGATTGGGAGGTTTGATCGAATTCTTTACCAGTGATAACGGGATACGAGTTATCGATCCCTACGTGAGAGCTGTGTTCAAGATTCCTGGCTTATCGCGCATCTCTTATCTCGATGGAGACAATAACCTTGTTTACAAAACTCCAGAGAGTATCAAAGGGAGGATGTTCATTGAATCTCCCGCGGCAAATGCAGCCATGACAGGAGTCGGATACATTATCGGACCCAAACTGGCAGCCTTAACCTTCTCGGGAGGAGTGCTGGGATGGCTCTTTCTCATGCCCATCCTCCTTTTCTTAAGCGGAGACTTAGGAACGATCGTAGCCGAATTTGATGGCAACTGGACAGACATGGCAGTCTCAGCCTACAACGCCCAAATCAAGCCTATTGCAGTCGGTGCTATGCTTGTCGGTGCTTTTTATACCCTCTTCAAGATGAGGAAGAATCTTGTAACAGGGATAGGTCGTTCCATTTCCGATGTCAGACAAGTCCGATCCGGAGGCAATGTGGAAACCATACGAACAGACAGAGATTTGCCTTTCACCACGATCGTCCTGTCAATCCTGGCGCTTATCATACCGATGATTGTCTTGTACAACATCTTTACCAAAAATATAGGTTCTGCTCTGGTTTCCGCACTGGTCATGATCGTCATGGGACTTCTCTTTGCTGCCGTTGCTGGCTATCTTGTGGGGATCATCGGCTCCTCCTCCAACCCTATCTCAGGACTGACTCTCACCACTTTGCTCATTGCTGCCTTGATGATGGTGCTGATGGGACAGAGAGGAAATGAGGGGATTGCCGCTGTTTTGGGAGTAGCTGCAGTTGTATGTTGCGTAGCAGGAGTAGCTGGTGACATGATTCAGGACTGGAAGGTCGGACATATCCTTGGAGGGACACCCTGGCGTATGCAGATCGGTGGACTCATAGGCGTTACGGCCGCTGCGTTGACCCTGACCTTCTCTCTCCAGCTCCTTCATAACACCATGAGAATTGGCAGTGAAGCTCTTCCTGCTCCACAAGCCGGATTGATGGCGATGATGTCCAAAGGAATCGTAGCTGGAGAGATGGCCTGGCCGCTGGTTGTGGCAGGAATGCTTCTCGGAGTAGGACTCATACTCATAGGATCGCCCTCTCCCATGCTGATTGCAGTCGGTATGTATCTCCCGTTCCGAGCCACTGCATGCATATTTTTCGGCGGAGTAATCAAATATTTCCTAGATAGGTCCGTAGGGAAGAAAAGGCCAACTTCTAAAGGGAAGGGAATCGTAGAAAACATCGGGCTGTTGCTTGCATCGGGACTGATCGCTGGACAAGCAATATTGGGAATCATTACAGCTGCTTTGGAAGGAGCAAAAGTCAGCATGCCAGAGTCTATTGATAATCCTTGGCTTGCCTTGGTGATTTTCTTCATTCTCGGTTTTATCCTTATATATTTTCCATATAAAAAACTTGTCAAATCAGGAGAAACCGGAAAAGAAAGCGAGGGGATAGAAGTTTAAAGCCTCTAGATGTACCGAGATCTGTATCGAGTGAAGAAACGAAAGGTCAATGAGAAGGAGATCAATCTCCTCGATCTGATTCCCGTTCAAAACTTACAATCGAAAAAGAGCGAGGAGGGACTGTTTACGCTTCTCAAACCTAAATTCTCTCATCCCTTGCTAGTCAAACACCTGCTACCCCGGTTAAATAGACCTCACTTCAAGGTCAAGCTCGACGAGATAGGCTCTTTTATATGGAACCTCTGCGATGGGAAAAACACTGTCAAGGAAATCGGTTTGCAGTTGAAAGATAAATTCGGAGAACGAGTCGAACCACTCTATGAACGCCTCGGTTTCTTTTTTCAAGACCTTGAAAAAAACAGATTCATCACCTTCAAGAACTTATAATATCGTTCCAAATCAGTCGCTTTTGACACGGCTTTGCCAAACTAAGAACGATTCAACGGTACCACTTCCAGTGAACCACAGCAGTCCTTTTTGAACTCTTCGGTTCAAGATTTATCCTTTACGGAAAAAAAGAATTCTTTTAGAATATGTAGTAAGGAAAATGGAAGAAAAAGAAGATCCTATTTTCGAAATCGTGACCATCGGAAATCCCGTGCTCACCCAAAAGTCTGAAAAAATTGAGGACATCGACCAGGAAATCAGGGAATTGGCCCAAGGCATGGTTCGAACCATGTACGCAGCCCCTGGCATCGGACTTGCAGCTCCCCAGGTGGATCGTGGCATTCAGCTTATCACCATTGACCTCTCAGTTGGAGAAAAGAGCAATGATTTGATCATCCTTGCCAATCCAGAAATCCTTCACCAAGAAGGAGAATCGATCCTTGAGGAAGGATGCCTCTCCGTTCCCGGAGTTAACGAAAAAGTCACAAGACCTTATCGGATTGTCGTTAAGGGCATGGATCTTGACGGAAAGGAAAGAATTTTCGAGGTTGAGGACCTTTTGGCCCGGGTGTTCTGTCACGAAATAGACCACGTCAACGGAAAGCTTTTTATCGATCATCTTTCTCCTCTGAAAAAGAGCCTTATCCGAAAAAAATTGCAAAAACAAAGGGAAAAAGACGAATTTAAATGAGACTCGTTTTCTTCGGCAGCCCCGCTGCTGCGGTCCATTCTTTGAAAAATATATTGGAAAAAGGCCACAGCATCGAGCTCGTCATAACTCAACCTGATAGACCAGCCGGGAGAGGAAAAAAAATAGCTCATTCACCTGTAAAAAAATTTTCAATGGCGCACAATATTCCCGTCTATCAACCTGAGAGGATCCGTAAGGACCCTATTGCACTGGAAAAAATCAAAGATATCAATCCAGATTTGAATGTCGTGGTCGCTTATGGCCAGATTATTCCAAAATCTATTATCGATCTTCCTAAATACAACTCCATCAATGTGCACTTCTCGCTTCTTCCTGAATACAGAGGGGCTTCTCCAGTGCAGTGGGCAGTTTTGAACGGAGAGCAGAAGACAGGCGTGACCATTTTCGAATTGAATGAAAGGATGGACGAAGGCGACATCCTGGCCAAAAAAGAGACGCAAATTTATCCGAGTGAATATGCCTACGAATTGGAAGGTCGTTTAGCAGAGATTGGAGCTGAACTCCTCTGCGAAACCATCAATAAAATAGGAAGAATTCCTCACGAAAAGCAGGACCATTCCAAAGCCACTTATGCTCCAAAAATAAAAAAAGAGCAAGGAAGGATTGACTGGAGCCAAAACGCTGTTTGGATAGACAGAAAAGTAAGGGCTTTCACTCCCTGGCCGTCTGCCTTTTCCTATCTTGAAAAAAAAAGAATAAAAATACTCAAGGGAAGAGACCATCCCCAGAAAATTCTTGACGCTTTACCAGGAGAAGTCCTCTGCATCGAAAAAGAGGGGCTCAAAGTAGGGTGCGGTCAGGGAAGCGTCTATCTCATCGAAGAGCTTCAGCCAGAGGGCAAGAGAGCAATGAGCGCTCATGCCTTCACTCTCGGAGAAAATGTACGGCAGGGAGATAAGTTCGAATAATCAAGCTTACTTAGGGAATGTTGAGCGCAGTTCCTAACTTTGATTAACGTAAAAAATAGGATCTGAAAGAATGGTGTGAAAAAGGATGATAAGGGTTTATTCTTCTAAAAGATAATAATAAGGATTCTTTTCTTTCCCGTTGAGATGAACCTCGTAGTGCACATGAGGGCCTCGCGCTTTTCCGGTATCGCCCACCAATCCAATAGTCTCCCCTCTCTTCACTTTTTGCCCCACTTTTACCAAGTACTTGCTCAAATGGCAGTAGATCGTTGTGTAGCCAAACATGTGCTTGACCTTAATGGTTTTCCCCCCAATCTTATCACTTTGAGCCATGATGACCACTCCATCCGCAGTTGCTATTATCGGGTTACCGTAATGAGTGGCTATGTCGATTCCATGGTGAAAAACCCTTTTTCCTGTGAAGGGATCATCTCTCCATCCATAAGCTGAACTCAAATATCCCTTTGTAGGAAAAATCGTGGGAGTTGCGGCTAGCCTCATGGTTTGGTCTTCAAAAAAATTCGTCAAGGTATGAAGATTTTTTTCGATGAGATCAGCTTTCTGGCTTATCTCTTCTAAATTCTCGAGCTTAAGATCTTGGGAGGTTGTTGGAGGGCTAATTTCTTGATCATTACTGAATCCCCCAATCCCAGGCTCTCCTTCCAGGGTGTCTTGGGATTTTAGGCCAGCCATTACATTCAGTTTCTTGGCATAGCTTTCAAATTGATTGATGGTTGATTGAAGACTGTTTATAGTCTCCTGATATTGAGCAAGAGTCTGTTTCTGTTTGGCATTCTCATCTTTGAGGGTTTTGTATTTCTTTCGTGTCACATTCATTGTAAAATAATCGGTAAGAAAAAAAGCAAGTACCAAGAAAAGGAAAATTGCGATTCCGAGGGAAATCTTGGCGGACTTTTTGGATATGGAAAGAGTTTTCGACTTGGCTTTGTTGTGCGGTATGATGATAAGGGAGAGGAACTTCTTACTCATTTTTTTTACTTGAATATCACAAATAAATAACCAATGTCAAGTTTCCACGCAAAAATCTGCCCTATCCCATTGACCCACTTTTTGTCATAGAGCCGTTAGAATTTAAACAATATTTCTAAATATCTTTTTTTGCAATCGCCTTTAAAGGTGGTTTTAAGGATGATTTTTAAGTATGTTCTTTAGCCTCAAAAGGTAGCACCAGAAGCAGATCCTGCCTGGTGTTCAGGCTTTCGGGATGTTTTTCTCGATCCATCTGACAATATCTTGAGTGGAAGATCCGGGCAGAAACACTTCTGAAATCCCCATCTTTCTTAGACCTGGAATATCTTTTTCAGGAATAATTCCGCCTGCAATGACTTTGATATCAGAAATCCCCTTCTGTTTGAGAAGATCCATCACTCGTGGAAAAAGCACACTATGAGCGCCAGAGAGGATACTCAGTCCTATGACATCGGCATCTTCCTGGATGGCCGCGTTTACGATTTCCTCCGGGGTTCTTCTTAACCCAGTGTATATCACTTCGAACCCTGCATCGCGTAATGCACGGCTAATCACTTTGGCTCCTCTGTCGTGACCGTCTAAACCTGGCTTAGCGATCAAGATCCTGATTTTCTTCTCAGTCATTGATTCCTCCATTCCAGCTCATATTCAAACCCAGGACGAATTCTTCAATAGGAGGCTGGTTCTTCGTACTCTCCAAAAACTTCTTTTAAAGCGTCAACGATCTCTCCTAAAGTTGCATAGCTCTTGACGCATTTTAATATGGGCGGCATAAGATTGATACCATCCTCAGCAGCTCTGCGCAGATCGTTTAAATCTTTTTTGACCTGAGCTGAATTTCTCTTTTCTTTGACATCCTTGAGCTTCGCCAATTGCTGGTTCGCTACTGACTCATCGATCTCGAGTGTAGAGATAGGTTCATGGTCCATCTCAAAAGCATTGACACCTACAATTATTTTTTCTTTTCTCTCCACCGCCTTTTGATACCAATAGGCACTGTTTATGATTTCCCTTTGAGGAAATCCGAGTTCAATGGCTTTAACCATACCACCCATGTCATCGATCTTGCGGATGTACTCCATCGCTTCTTGTTCCATCTCCCGAGTGAGCTTCTCGACAAAATAGCTCCCTCCTAACGGATCTATACTATTGATCACACCGCTTTCATAGGCAATAATCTGCTGTGTCCGTAAGGCAATGGTCACGGCATCCTCAGAAGGCAAAGCATAGGTTTCATCAAGTGAGTTAGTGTGCAAAGATTGGGTTCCTCCTAATACCGCAGCAAGAGCTTGCAGAGCTACTCTTATAACATTGTTATAAGGCTGTTGAGCCATCAAAGAAACCCCAGATGTTTGGGTATGGAATCTCAATAATAAAGACCTTTGATTTTGTGCGCCAAATCGCTCTCTCATGATTTTTGCCCATATCTTTCGCGCTGCTCTAAATTTTGCAATCTCCTCAAAAAAATCGTTGTGAGCATTGAAGAAAAAGGAAAGCCTCGGAGCAAACTCATCGATCTTGAGCCCTCGCTCTCTCGCCCACTCCACATATTCAATCCCATCTCTCAATGTAAAGGCCAATTCCTGAACAGCTGTAGACCCAGCTTCTCTGATATGATAACCAGAAATCGAAATCGTGTTCCATCTGGGAATTTCTTGAGCTCCATACTCGATGGTGTCTACGATTAACTTCATCGATGGCTCAGGGGGAAATATGAACGTTTTTTGTGCTATGTACTCTTTCAACATATCATTCTGTATGGTTCCTGAAATAACTTTAGGAGATACCCCTTGTTTCTCAGCTACGGCTATGTACATTGCCCAAAGTATGGCTGCAGGAGGATTTATCGTCATAGAGGTGGAAATCTTATCCAGGGGGATCCCAGCAAAGAGACTCTCCATATCTGCTAGAGAATCCACGGCCACACCACATTTCCCGATCTCCCCTACAGCTAAGGGATGATCGGAATCCATTCCCATTAAAGTGGGAAGATGAAAAGCGACACTTAGTCCTGTTTGTCCATGGTTCAACAGATATTTATAACGGAGGTTCGTTTGTTCAGCCGTTCCAAATCCTGAAAATTGGCGCATGGTCCAGAGACGGCCATGATACATCGTCGGGTGTATGCCTCGTGTGTAAGGAAAATCACCAGGAAAAGCGAGATCGTTCATATAATCGAAGGGAGCTATATCGAGAGGAGTATAAAGTTCCTTAATTCTTTTTCCTGAAACGGTTGTGTGTTCTGTCCCCTCCGGACAAGAATTTACCAGAGAATTTTGATACTTATCCTTTTCCCATTGCTCATAACTCTTTTTTAGTTCAATTTTTAGCGAAGATTTCTCTCTCAATTGAAGACCTCTTTATGTCAAAATGATGGATACCTCAAGGCACTAGGTGAGGGAATAAAAAATTGTGTGACTGATTTGGATCAATCCTCGGTTACTTTAAAAACTAAATCTCCTTCTCTCACCGAAGCCTCCACCTTAAGGCCAACTTCATCTCCCTTCCGAGCAGATTCGACAGGAGCATGCTCCACCTGCATGGACTGTACTTTTTGATAAAAGTCTGTGGTGTGACCTTTTATGTGGATTGTATCCCCGATGTGTATTTCTCCTTTGTTCAACTCTAAAACACCCACGTTTATCTTAGAGAAATAATGGGTTATTTTTCCTATCTCTTCCTCCATGAGATCCTCCTCGTTGCGGCTCCCTTAAAAATTACCAAAATCAGAAACTTTTCGCAAGCAACTCTATTCACAATTAAGCATTCTTATTTCCAAGATAAGTCTTTGGAAGTCAGGCAAGCTGATTGAGAAGCCATCCGGAGGCGAGCGAGCATGAAAAGCAAGCTTTACTGGCAGGTAGGGAGAGCGAGCCGAGGCATAAGTGGATTTTCCTCGCTGGGGAAAATCCACGGGCTTGACGAATCAGCTTGCCTGACTTTTTCTTTGTCACGGAAATAAGAATGCTCTTCAAGCACAAAGTACGGATCCGCCGTTTACATTCAAAATCTCACCTGTGATGTGCCGAGCCAAGTCAGAAACCAAGAACAAAATCGGCCCTGCGATATCCTCTGGAGGGGGTATTCTCTTCAAGGGAATACTGTCCTCCACTTTTTTCCTGAATCTGAGATCGGCGAATACTTCTCCACACATATCAGTATCCACCCAGCCAGGAGCCACGCAATTGACCCGAATACCATAGGGTGCAAGCTCAACGGCAAGGGACTTGGTGAATGAAATGATGGCTCCCTTGCTTGCCGCATAATGAGAATGCGAAGCCTCGCCTCTTACTCCAGCCGTAGAGGAAACATTTACAATCCATCCTCTTTTTTTCTTTCTCATGATCGGGATGACTGCGCTACAAGTATAGAACACTGCATCAAGATTGACTCTCATCGTTTCTTCCCAAACCGCTTCGTCCATTTTTCCTATTTCTCCATTCGTCCAGATACCAGCATTATTCACCAGAATGTCGATCCGCCCCCACTTTTCTATGAGCTTACCTACCATTCCATCGACCTCGCCCTTCAGAGAAATATCCGCCTTTAAGGTCGTGCATTTTCCTCCCAATTTGATAATTTTTTTCCGAACCTCTTCCGCGGCATTGGACCGGCTCGAATAGTTAACAGCCACATCCGCTCCGGCTTGGGCGAACAACAATGCAACAGCTCTTCCAATCCCCCTTGAACCTCCAGTGACCAAAGCTTTTTTTCCCTTTAGATGGATCACGGGCCCTCCTTTGCTTCCCTCTTCTTTCCTATCAAGAAAATTGGGCTGACCTTTTTCAGGAATAGTCGAGTAAAAGACCTTCCATCTTATCAAATTGAAGATACCGATAAATCTCTCGGGATTTCGGAATCACCTTCTCTCCCATAATAGAGAAATATTCTTGCGGAGTTGGCAAGCTGCCTTCCAATGCAGCAATTGCAGCCAGTTCAGCCGATCCCAAATAAACCTGAGCTCCATCTCCCATGCGGTTATCAAAATTGCGCGTAGATGTTGAGAAAATCGTGGCTTTTGGTCTCACCCGAGCCTGATTTCCCATGCACAGGGAACAGCCAGGAATTTCCGTTCTCGCACCTACGCTGGAATAGATGGAATAATACCCCTCCCTCATAAGCTGGGCACGATCCATCTTGGTGGGGGGTGTCAGCCAGACACGGGTGTTCAAGTACCCACTTCCTTCGAATATATGACCTGCTGCTCGAAAATGCCCAATATTCGTCATGCAGGAGCCAATGAAAATCTCATCGATTTTATCTCCAGCAACTTCTGATAGAGGTTTCACATCATCCGGATCATTCGGACAGGCCAGGATCGGCTCCTTGATATCCTCAAGATCGATCTCCAGTTCAGCAGCATATTCAGCATTTCCATCCCTTCGGATAAGCACGGGGTTCTCTAACCATTTCTCGCAGGCATCTATCCGCCTCTGGAGAACGCCTCCATCCTGGTAGCCATCTTCAATCATCTTCCTCATGAGTTCTATATTGCTTTTGAGAAAGGAGATGACACCTTTCTCACTCAAGGCGATGGTCCCACCGGCGGCCGACCTTTCCGCTGTAGCATCTGTCAATTCAAAAGCCTGTTCGACTGATAAATCGGGCAATCCTTCCATCTCTAAGATTCTGCCATTGAATACATTCTTCTTCCCCTCTTTAGCGACCGTGAGCAATCCCTGCTGGATCGCATGATAGGGAATGGCATTGACAGCATCTCTAAGAGTGATTCCTGGATTGAATTGCCCTTTGAATCTCACAAGAACTGATTCTGGCATATCCAAAGGCATAAAGCCAAGCGTTCCAGCAAAGGCCACCAGACCTGAGCCAGCAGGAAAACTCAATCCGACCGGAAACCGAGTGTGAGAATCGCCTGCAGTGCCCATGGTGTCTGGAACCAGAAGACGATTTAGCCAGGAATGGATCACCCCATCTCCAGGTTTGAGGGCCAATCCCTTTCTTTCAATGATAAACTGAGAGAGGGATTGATGCATTTTTACATCGGCTGGCTTAGGATAGGCTGCTGTGTGGCAAAATGACTGCATGAATAAATCGGATTGAAATTCCATGCAGGCCAATTCTTTGAGCTCGTCAGCCGTCATAGGACCCGTGGTATCTTGGGAACCCACAGAAGTCATCTTCGGCTCACAAGCTGTGCCGGGTAACACTCCCTTCATGTCACAGGCTTTACCCACGATTTTCTGAGCCAATGAATAACCCTGATCAGGCTTCGGTTCGGGATTATCAACTGTGGCAAAGAAATCAGCCGGACCTATTCCAAGTGCTTCACGTGCCTTTTCAGTCAAAGATCGACCTATGATCAAGTAAAGCCGCCCACCGGCCCGAAATTCATCCCGGAGAGTTGGGGGCTTGATTTGAAAAGAGGACAAAACCTCTCCAGATTCATTCGTGATAACTCCTTCTTTTGTATCCACGAACATCGTGTCCCCTGTTTTGATTCTGGATACATCGCACATCAAGGGCAACCCGCCTGAATCCTCTACCGTGTTGAAAAAAATTGGAGCGATCAATCCTCCCAATACAACTCCCTCCCTCCTTTTATTCGGAACATAGGGGATGTCTTCCCCAATATGCCACAGTAAAGAATTGGTGGCTGATTTTCTCGAGGATCCTGTGCCGACAACATCTCCTACAAAAACAACCCGTTGTCCCTGATGACGGTACTTGCCGATCGTTTCGATCCCTCCAGGGAAGCGCGTTTCTCCCATAGACAGAGCATGAAGAGGAATATCAGGACGGCTCGAGGCGTGTTTAGCCGGAGAAAGATCATCGGTATTAGTTTCTCCTTCTACTTTATACGCTCTCAGAGTGATTTTCTCCGGAAATTCAGGACGGTCGAGAAACCAGTCCCCTCTGGCCCAGGATTCAAGAACTGCCTTTGCATAAGGATTTGTCTCGGACAATTTGACTATTCTCTCAAAAGCGCTGTACACGAGAATGGTATTCCTCAACGCTTCAACAGCCATCGAAGCGGTCTCATCGTTTTCTAAGAAATCAATAAGAGGTTCTACGTTGTAACCTCCGAGCATAGTTCCCAATAGAAAAATCGACCTTTCCTTGGATACGACAGGAGAGACAGCATTTCCCTGAGCAACTTTTGTGAGCCAATCTGCCTTAACCTTAGCTGCTGGATCGACTCCGGGAGAAACCCTCTGACTCAAAAGCTCGAAGAGAATGTCTGCTTTCCCATCTGGAGGATTTTCCAATAAACGACATACTTCATAAGTCTTATCAGGGCTCAAAGGGAGAGGTGGGATTCCCTGACTTTTTCGTTCTTTTTCGTGCACAAAATATGAATTGAGCATGGCTTTTTCTCCATAGAGATAAATTGAATGCGGGAATAAAACCCGTTTTTAAAGGTTAGATGGATACTATATATCACCCTCATAAAAAGTTCAAATAACGGTTGTTATCAAAATTATGATGAATTTTGAGAAAAAGTTGATTTTTAGGAGCAGAAAGTATAATATTTCTACTTCATTTTTAAACTCATACTTGGAGGAATTATTATGGATAGTGCTGCTATTGAGAGGGCCAAAGAGTACTTTGGCACGATCGTCGAAGAACAGCTCAAGCGTGTTGAGGAGATGAAAAAAGCTCAGGACTGGATTGATTATTCCCAAGTCAAACCCATCATCATTGGCATTATTGGCGGTGATGGAATCGGTCCCTACATCGCTGCAGAAGCGCGGCGGGTCCTGGAATTTGTCTTGAAGGAAGAAGTCGAGAGTGGAAAGGTCAAGATGCGGGATATCGAAGGGCTGACCATTGAGAACCGTTCCGCTCAAAACAAGTCCATCCCTGATGACGTTCTAGAAGAAATAAAGAAATGTCATGTAACCTTGAAGGGGCCGACCACTACTCCCCGAAAAGGAGATCCTTGGCCCAACATCGAGAGCTGCAATGTCTCTATGCGGAGGTATTTGGACCTATTTGCCAATGTCAGACCAGTTAAGGTTCCGAAAGAGGGTATCGACTGGATGTTTTTTCGAGAAAACACAGAAGGTGCCTATATCATGGGAAGCAAAGGCATTAATGTGACAGACGACCTTGCAATTGATTTTAAGGTCATCACGACACAGGGGGCAGAAAGAATCATTCGCCTGGCATTCGACTATGCAAAGAAGAACAACATCAATAAAGTTACCATCGTGACTAAGGCCAACGTAGTAAAAACTTCAGATGGAAAATTCTTAGATATGGGATACAAGATTGCCGAAGAATACCCAGAGGTTGAAACCGATGACTGGTACATTGACATCATGACTGCCAAACTTGTCGATCCAAAGCGCAGGACCCAATTTAAAGTCCTCGTGCTTCCCAACTTGTACGGAGACATATTGACAGACGAAGCTGCTGAATTCCAGGGCGGTGTTGGCACGGCGGGAAGCGCAAATATCGGGAAGCGCTATGCCATGTTCGAAGCCATACATGGATCTGCTCCCAGAATGGTCAGAGAGGGACGGGCCAAATATGCCGATCCTGCGAGCATGATTCGTGCTGCTGCTATGCTGGTGAACCACGTAGGTTATCCCGACAGAGCAAAAAACCTGGAGATGGCTCTGGACATCTGTGGCACCTATGAGAGGAAACTGGTCATGACAGGCCGGGATACTGGATCAACGGGCGCAGAATACGCCAACTACATCATGAAAACCATGCAAGATTCCAACCTCATGGAGCGCTGGGAAAACTACGTGAGGGGATAAGGGAGACAAATACAAATAAGGACTATTGCCTACTAAAAAATCGCAAGAACAGGAGTTCTTGCCGCTTTGAATAAAACCATAGTATAAGGAGGTTCATATGAGGAAAAAGATTGCTCTCATCGGTGGTGGTCAGATCGGACAGATCCTGGCCATGCTTGCCGCCCAAAAAGAAATGGGGGACATCGTTATCTTGGATATCCCCGAATACGTTAATCCAGTTAAAGGAAAAGCACTTGACCTGATGGAAATGGCGCCCCACGGAAATTATGACGCAAACATCATCGGCACCTCTGACTATAAGGACTTAGAGGGCTCAGATGTCTGTATCATCACAGCCGGTAAGCCCAGAGAGGCCGGAATGACTCGCGAGGATCTGCTCAACACCAATATCAAAATTATTTCCGAAGTCGCCGAGGGAATCAAGGCCCACACACCCAAGGCCTTCTCCATCGTACTCACCAATCCCTTGGACGCCATGGTGTACTGTTTCCAGAAAGTAACAGGTTTTCCCAAGAACCAGGTCATCGGCATGGCTGGGACCCTGGATACAGCCCGTTTCCGTGCCTTCATCTCTATGGAGCTGGGCATCTCTGTAGCTGATATTGCAGGAACGGTTCTGGGTGGCCACGGTCCAACCATGGTTCCACTGCCTCGATTGACTACAGTGGGTGGCGTACCATTATCAGTAGTCGCCACGCAGGAACAGATCGATCGGATAGTGGACCGCACTCGCAAAGCCGGTACGGAAATCGTCACGCTCTTTGGAAAGGGATCAGCCTTCTTCAGCCCTGCCTGGAGTGCCATCGTGATTGCCGAGTCCTATCTCAAGGATAAGCGACGCGTCCTTCCTTGCGCAGCTCTCTGCCAAGGAGAATATGGTATTGACGGCCTGTTCATAGGTGTTCCCTGTTTGATTAGCGCAAAGGGAATGGAGAGAATCCTCGAGATCGAGCTCACAGATGAAGAAAAGGCCATGCTCCAGGCAACAAAAGAGGCCGTCCAGAAGACTGTCGACGAGTGTAAAACCCAAGGATTCTAATCTCTTCTAAAGAGATATGATCATGGCAGAACATAGAATTACAACCCCTGTTACAGACGAAGTCATCGAAAAACTCAGGGCAGGAGATACCGTCTACATCACAGGCTACCTGTATACAGGACGAGACTCGGCGCACAAAAAATTGATTGACTTAATCAACGAAGGAGAAGAACTCCCGATCGAAGTACAAGGACAAATCATCTATTACGTGGGCCCCACTCCTGCACGACCCGGAAAGCCCATAGGCTCTGCCGGTCCCACGACGAGCTACAGAATGGACTCCTACGCACCCACGCTCCACCGCCTAGGGATAAAAGGAACGATTGGAAAAGGCTCCCGGAATGAGGAAGTCAAGGAATCTCTGAAAAAGTTCAAAGCAGTTTATCTAGCAGCTGTCGGAGGAGCCGGCGCTTTGATTTCTAAAAGCATTGAAGAAGCAGAAGTCATCGCCTATCCGGAACTCGGTCCTGAAGCCATCAGACGAGTCAAAGTTAAGGAATTTCCCTGTATCGTGATCAACGACATGTACGGCGGAGACTTGTACGAAGAAGGAAAACAGCAATACAGGAGAGACTAGAAAAACATAACATCTGTGTGTATTCCTGAATTCTCCCAGTTTAAAAAGGATTAGTCCAATGAAAATACACGAATATCAGGCTAAACAAATTCTAAACTCTTTCAGCGTGCAAATCCCTCAGGGCGAGGTGGCCGAAACAGCTGAAAAAGCCCGAGAAATCGCTGAAAGAATCGGACCTAAAGTTGTACTAAAAGCCCAGGTTCACGCAGGAGGAAGAGGCAAAGGTGGCGGCATCAAAATGGCCAACGGGCCCGAAGAGGCAGAAAAAATTGCCCAGGAAATGATCGGTATGACCCTCGTCACTCCTCAAACAGGACCAGAAGGAAAACTCGTCAGAAGAATTCTTGTCGAAGAGGCTCTGGATATCGATCGAGAACTCTACATCGGAATCGTGATTGATAGAGCGAAAGAGACTCCAGTTGTTATGGCCTCCCCAGAGGGAGGAGTAGAAATTGAAAAAGTTGCAGCGGAAACTCCAGAACTCATTTTCAAAGAATACATCAATCCAGCGACTGGATTCCTCGGTTTCCAAGCAAGGAAATTAGCATTCAAGCTCGGACTTCGTGGGGATACTTTTAAACAGGGTGTGAAGTTCATCACTGGGCTGTATAAAGCTTTCCAAGCCACCGATGCTTCCCTGGCTGAGATCAATCCTTTGCTCATAACCAAACAGGGAAATGTTTTAGCTCTGGATGCGAAAATGAATTTTGACGATAATGCACTTCCCCGTCATAAAGACATTGCAGAAATGAGAGATCTGGATGAAGAGGAACCCCTTGAGCTAGAAGCTTCCAAATACAACCTCAATTACATCAAACTGGATGGGAACGTGGGCTGCATGGTCAACGGAGCCGGTTTGGCCATGGCTACAATGGACATCATCATGCACACAGGCGGTATGCCAGCGAATTTTTTGGATGTAGGAGGAGGCGTCTCTGAAGAAGCGGTCAAGAATGCATTCAAGATTCTTGTCTCAGATAAGGACGTGAAAGCAGCATTGATCAACATTTTTGGAGGCATTGTCCGCTGCGATCTCGTAGCCAGTGGCATCGTAAAGGCAGCCAAGGAAGTGGGCCTGAATGTCCCGATGGTTGTCAGGTTAGAGGGGACCAACGTAGAGCAGGGAAAAAAGATTCTAGAGGAGTCAGGACTGAGTTTTCATTCTGCTTCTAGTATGAGAGAAGCAGCCGAAAAAGTCGTTCCCCTTGCCCAGCAAGGACAATAAAAAAGGAGCAGAACATGAGTATCTTGATTGATGAGACGACTCGAGTCGTTGTACAGGGAATCACCGGGGGAGAAGGAACCTTCCACACCCAAAGAATGCAGGAGTATGGAACAAAGGTTATTGCTGGAGTAACACCGGGTAAGGGGGGCCAAACCCATCTTGATGTTCCTGTTTACAACACTGTTGCTGAAGCTGTGGAAAAAGAAGAAGCCAATGCGTCGGCTATTTTTGTTCCCCCCTTCTTCGCTGCTGATGCCATCATGGAATCAGTGGAGGCAGGAGTTAAGGTAGTCGTGTGCATAACAGAAGGCATCCCCACTTTCGATATGATCAAAGTCAAACAATACCTCCAGAGCTCAGATTGTAAACTCATCGGCCCCAATACCCCAGGAATCATATCTCCAGGAAAATGTAAAATCGGAATCATGCCGGGACACATCCACAGCCAGGGGACCATCGGCATCATATCCCGTTCAGGCACCTTGACCTACGAGGCAGTGCAGCAGGTTTCACTTCAAGGATACGGACAATCCACGGCTATCGGAATCGGTGGAGATCCAATCGTCGGATTGAAGTTCATCGATCTTCTCAAGCTTTTCAAGGAAGATGAAGGGACAGATGCCGTTATTCTCATCGGAGAGATTGGAGGAACGGCTGAGGAGGAAGCGGCTGATTATATCAAGAAGGAATTCCCCAAACCTGTTGTAAGTTTTATCGCTGGACAGACCGCACCCCCAGGCCGCCGAATGGGACATGCGGGTGCCATCATAGCTGGAGGAAAAGGTACTGCCAAAGAAAAAATGGAGGCTCTGGAGAACGCAGGGGTGCTTGTGGCCAAGAGCCCGGCTGAAATCGGAACAAAGGTCAAAGAAGCACTCGGACAATCTATATGGAACGAGCAGAATAAGGTTGAGTAGTCTGGGTATCTGATGTGAAATAAAAGTAGTCGTAGACGAATCTTGCGATCTGGGCGATGACATCTTCCACCTCTCTCGTTTCTTCCTTTGTATCTTTTGAAAACACAGTCAGGACCACATGTCCCAAATCATCAGGCAGCACGATGATACCTGCATCATTGACTGTCCCGCCGATTGTCCCTGTTTTGTGAGCCACTTTTACATCCGAGGGGAGGTCACCCTTGATTCTCCTCTGCCCAGTTTGACACCTCAGCATGACATCAATGATTAAGTTACAGCTCTCTGCATCCAGGATCTCCTTCTTATAAATGAGCTCCAAAAGCCTGTTCATTGCTTGAGATGAACTTTGGTCCTTGATTATCTTGCTGAAACTTTTTGAGGCCTGCTCAAAGGAATTGGGATTTTCCGCTCTATCCTTGTTTAAGGCCTCGGTCACTTCATCCAATGGCAGATCCTTATACTTCCCGTAATCCATTCCGATAGCATCCATGATCAAATGTTGGCAGGTTCGGTTGACAGTGATCTTTTCCAAGCCATACGATCTTAGACGTTTTGTAACATTCTCGGCTCCAACTTTTGTCAATAAAAGATCCGTGGCTGAATTGTCAGAGATGAACATCATAAAATTGATGAGGTTGCGTATCGTGAGATTGATTCCAGGAGCATCAAGATCACTCAGCATCCCGCTCCCAAGATGCTGATCGGTCTTTTGTATGCTGATTACATCTTCCAATGCAAATTGGCCCTCTTTTACCTGAGCCAGCACTTCTACAAATATGGGGACTTTGAAAACACTTGCCATCGGGAAATAGGTGTCACCGTTTATGGTCAACTCCTCCCCTGATTCTATATGTTTTACTGCTATTCCAAATTCACCTTCTATACCTCTGATAGCATTGTCGATTTGCTTCCTCAGCCTTTCAATTCCCTGAGGCCTTTCTGTGAGCTCTGCCGCCAGGAACGCGGTCGAAATTAATCCTACAAAGATGAAAAGAATCAGCTTTCTTTTTTGCGATATTGAATGCATGGAACCCTCCTCATTATTGTTTCTCTTTCTCGTTTTTAACCGCAAGAAATTTTAAGTCCACCTGAATCTCTTCGGCATCCCGCAACAAAAGAAATTCAACTTCATCCCCCCAGGTGAATCGCGCAAGATATATCCTCAGTACGTTTATGTCTTTGAAAGTTTTCCCATCTACAGAGAGAAGCACATCGCCTTTCTCAAAATTTCCATCTTCAGCCACACCATCTATAGGCTTCTTATCGATGACCAAGTTTTCCAACCCGGAAATTTTTTTAAAACTTAAACCTATAGAAGGAAATGTCGGTTTTTCCTCCTCAGGAATCCCCCAGACATAATCCGCCAGAGTTCGCGACACCTCGATACTTTGCTTATCTGTGGGGACAACAACACACACAACGGTCTTAAATGGAAGCTGGCTGTTTTCAAATGCCCTTCGATTAATCCCCAGGTTATAAAGCAGGTGGCCTGATCCTGCTAACACAACCATCTGACCTTCTTCCTTTTCCAAAGCTTTAAGGGCATAAAAGGCCATTGTCTCATCCCATGCTGATTGTGCCCTGTAGAGGCCTTCAAAAGCCATTTCCAGTCCTTTCCCTTTCATCTGGGGTGGAAGATCGGTACTCTCAAAAATGGTGCGAATCAGACTCCTGTGTTCTTCATGATCCAGTCCGGGTTTCGGTATCATTTCCTTCTCTTCTTCCGAAAGAGCTTCCCAACCTTTCATCCTGATTTGCGAGATGATGTCTCTTGGCGCGTTCAGGGCATACACGGGAAGGGATTTTTCTTTGGCAAATTGGAAGATAGTCCTGTAAAACCCAAAATTGAAATTCCAGGTCACATACCACTGTCCGGTCCTGATGAATTCACACTCGGAAAGTATGCCCAGGCTCCATTTGTTCAAGGCCTCCTGCTGAGTCACAGGAAACATCTCCAAACCCACAGAAAGGTTCCTGTCCTGTTCATACAGAGCCCTGATAATCTTAGCTTGGATCTGGTGCATGTGGAGGCTGTCATGCGTTTCTCCGACATAGATGAAGCGGCTTGCAGCCATTTCTTGGATCATTTCAGCAAATGGAATCGGTGTTCCCTTCTCTGCTGAATATATAGTGTCGGCCGTAACTTCCATCACTTTATCTTTAAGATCCTCCTGCCCAATTTTTAAACGGAGAATCTTTTCTTCCTCATCAGCGAACGCCATGAAAGCAGTCGAAATAACCAACAGCGCCATTAGAATTCTTTTTAAAAGCATCCTTTTATTTCCTTTGAAGGAATAGGGTATGATAGCACCTCCAATACAGACAACACAAGGAAAAGCGATGTAAGTTTACTTATCATCTTTTAAAATTTATACTTTCCAAATGGTCCTTTGGTTATGATAAATCCGAATAGAAAGACGAAAAATGTCATCCGTACATTTGCAGCGGCCTCATTCTTGAACGACCTAGGCTCAGATATTATTTACCCCATATGGCCTCTTTTTGTGACCACAGTCCTAAATGCTAACATGGCGGCTTTGGGATTCTTAGATGGCCTGGGCGAAGCTCTTGTCTCCTTTTCCCAGGCTGGTTCTGGTTACTTATCGGATAGACTAAAAAAACGCAAAATATTCATCTGGATAGGCTATCTCTTTGGCTCTCTTTCCCGTCTTGGGTATGGGATTTCTTCTGTATGGCCCCACTTGATACCCTTCAGGATGATGGACCGCTTGGGAAAAATTCGCAGTGCCCCCCGGGATGCTACAGTGGCAGATGTTTCCACCGATGAAACCAGAGGCAAAAATTTTGGCATCTTGAGAACCATGGATCATCTTGGAGCCGTGGTGGGCATACTCATCTGCATCGGTCTGGTCAGGGTCCTGGAAATCAGAATTCTTTTCGCCCTGGCAGCCTTCCCCTCTCTTGTAAGCGCACTCCTTATTATCCAATTCATTAAGGAGAAAAGACCTGATCAGATCAAATCCCGTAAGGGAATCTTGTTCAAGGACCTCAGTCAAAACTTTAGACTCTTCCTCCTCCTGAGTTCTCTATTTGCCTTGGGAGCATTCAGCTACTCCTTCCTGCTCATGTATGCCTACAGATTCGGATTCAATCCAACCTTCGTTCCTGTTCTTTATCTTATCTTTACAATTTCATCATCATTTTTCTCTTATCCCTCCGGCAAGCTATCAGACAAAATCGGTAGAAAGCCTGTGTTGATGCTTTCTTTCTTGCTTTGGGCGGGCGTTTGCGTTAGCTTCCTTGCTTTCCGAAACCATCTGATTATCATCTTGACTTTTGTTTTGTACGGGATGCATAAAGGAGCACTCGAGCCAGTGCAAAAAACACTGGTCAGTGAGTTGGCTCCTTCTGAATTCAGGGCAAGCTGTTTGGGCGGCTTTCAGATGGTCGTAGGTCTGTGCGCTCTACCTGCTTCTCTTATAGCAGGAGCACTCTGGGAAATCCTTGGAATGCTTGCTCCCTTTTATCTCTCGTTAGCTCTTGCTCTGATTGCCTGCATTTTGCTCGTCTTCGTAAGGGAGCGTTGAGCGGAGAGGACTCGATCGAATCTTTTTATTCTTCTTCAGCCTTGACGCGGCCTTCTTTGACAGCATCGTCAATGATTTTTTGCTGGAGCTGAAAAGGGACCTCCTCGTACCGGGAAAATTCCATCATGAATGAGCCTCGGCCTCCGGTTATGGAGGTGAGGGTGGGCTCAAAATCCAACATTTCGGCCATAGGAACCTGGGCTTTGATGATGCGCAGGGAACCCTTTTGCTCCATCCCTTGAACCTTTCCTCTGCGTCCATTAAGGTTTCCCATAATATCGCCCATATAGGTCTCTGGCGTGTACACCTCGATATTCATGATGGGCTCCAGAATCGTAGGTTTGGCTTCTTTCATTGCTTTTTTAAATGCCATGGATGCAGCAACCTTAAAGGCAATGTCCGAGGAATCAACCTCATGGTAGGAACCATCGTACAGTATGACCTTGAAATCCACTACGGGATACCCTGAAATCACCCCTTTTTTTCGCGCTTCCTGGATGCCTTTCTCTATAGATGGGATGAAATTCTTGGGAATTGCTCCTCCAAAAATCTTGTCCTCGAATTCAAAATCTTCTCCTCTGGAAAGAGGTTCCATCTTTATCTTAACATCGCCATACTGGCCACGACCTCCAGTCTGTTTCTTATACTTACCCTGGACATCAGATTTACCCTTGATGGTCTCTTTGTATGGGATCTTTGGAGGTTTGAGGTCCACATTGACATTGAATCTTTTTTTCAAGCGATCGGTGACGATTTCCACATGGAGCTGCCCATTCCCAGAAATGATCAACTCATTTGTTTCTGGATCTCTTTCAATTCTTGCTGTGGGATCTTCTTCAGTTATGCGATGAACAGCCTGGGAAATCCGATCTTCATCCGCTCTCGTCTTGGGCTTGATGGCGAAGGAAATCGATGGCTCTGGAAATTTGATGGACCGAAATCTTATGGATGAACCCTTGGCACACAAAGTGTCGCCCGTGGATGTTTCCTTTAACTTTGCTGTCGCTACGATATCTCCGGCTTTAGCTTGTCCAGCCGGAATCTGCTCCTTACCCTGGAGGAAGAACAGCCCACCGAGCTTTTCCGATGCCTCCCTAGTGCAATTGTTTACGCTCGCATCAGGATTCACTTTGCCAGAAAAAATTCGCATCAGCGATATTCTTCCCGTATAGGGGTCCGAAATCGTCTTGAAGACCAAGGAAGAAAAGGGATGATCTAATGAGGTTTTAACCGATCCCTCTGCCCCCTTTAATTCCTCTATTTGGAGAGGATTAGGTAGATAATCTATGACGCCTTCAATAATCGGCTGTGCACCGATGTTCAACAATGCCGAAGAGACGAATATAGGGAAAAACTGCTGGCTGGCAATGCTCTTCCTGAGTCCTTCCTTGAGTTCCAGGGGGGAGAGTTCTCCTTTTTCAAAGTAAATCTCCATTAGCTGTTCATCATTCTCAGCGACCATTTCTATCAACTCTTGAATTTTGCTTTCCACTGTATTCTTCAATTCATCGGGAATTTCCTCTTTTCTAAATTTTCCACTTTCATCTTTCTCGTAAATATAGGCCTCCTTTCCCACCAGATCCACAAAGCCTTCAAAATTCTTTTCCTCACCAATCGGAAGCTGTACGGGCACAGCTTGGCGTCCGAAAAAATTATGAATGGACCGTACGGTCCGCTCATAATGAGCGTTTTCTCGGTCAAGTTTATTGATCACGAACATTCGAGGGAGTTCAAGTTCCTCGAGCATTTCCCAAACTTTCTCTGTCCCTACCTCAACACCAGCTACACCGCACACGACGACAACCCCGGAATCCACAGCTCTGAGGCTTGCCCTCGTATCCCAAAGAAAATTCATGTATCCTGGACAATCCACAAGGTTTATCTTGTGGTCTTTCCATTCCAAATGACACACCGCTGAATTGATGGAGATTTGTCGTTCGATCTCATCTGGATCATAATCTGTAATGGTGTTTCCCTTCTCGGTCTTGGTCAATCTTGTGGTTGCCCCAGCGTCGAACAAGATAGCAGATGTCAGCGATGTCTTTCCACTGGAACCGTGGCCGACAATTGCTGTGTTTCGTATCTTTTCAGGAGCGTAGTCTTTCATGATAAATCCTCCATCTATTGGCAAGATTTGATTTTTCGTGGAATCTAAAGCCAAATTCGCTTGAAATTCAGCAACGCCTATAATACAACAAATTTCCCTCCCTTCTCAAGATAATTTTATGGCTGGATTTTATTCAAAAATGTCTCCAAATCCTCTGGGAGAGGAGAGGAGTATTCGACCCTCTCACCTGTCTGAGGATGATCAAAGATTATCTTATAGGCATGAAGAAAAAGCCGGGGGCAGCGAATTTTGGACCTTTTTTGACCATAGCGTATATCCCCCACCAGAGGATGACCTGAAGCTGCCAGGTGAACCCTAATCTGATGCGTCCTTCCTGTGATCGGATTGATATCCAAAAGGGTGAATCCATCGTACCTCTTCAAGACTTTATACAAGGTTTCAGCCGGACGTGGTTTTTTTGTCTTTATAGACATTCTTTCGCCGTATCTGCTATGGCGACCTAATGCCCAACTGAAGCTGCCTTCCTCCCGGGATATGTTTCCCCAAACAAGCCCCAAGTATCTTTTCCCGACTTTTCTCTGTTTAAACTGTCTCTGCAGCTCAGTAAAGGCTCTTTCAGATTTTGCTACAATTATCAATCCTGAGGTTTCCTTGTCCAGGCGATGAACGATGCCAGGTCTTTCTTTTGGCCCTATTTCTCGAATACCAGGGGAATGATACAGAAGGGCATTCACTAAAGTTTTCTGTTTCCTTCCTGCCCCGGGATGAACAACCAGGCCTGAAGGTTTATTTATAACAATCATATGAACATCTTCATGGATAATATTGAGCAGAATATTTTCGGGCAAGATTGATTCTTCACGAGGAAGTTCGTATTCGAATGAGATGAGATCTCCTTCTTTTAATCGATAACTCGATTTTCTTGGCTTTTCTCTGATTATAGCCCTATTCCGCTCGATCAATTTTTGAAGCTGTGAACGGGTTATCTCTTTGATCTTTTCGGAAAGAAAAACATCCAGCCGTCGATCGATATCATAAGAATGAACCAGGAATGTTTTTTTAGGCAACTTTTCTTTTTCTGAGGACGAAATACAGCCCAAGTCCTGCAATAATCCCAAGGATGCAAAAAAGCTGAGGGAAGGAAAGACTGGTATATGGTGATGAACTCTGGATCAAAAATGCCTTATCCGGATGATCTCCGCGGTAAAACTCCACGAAATAACGGATGACAGAGTAATTGATGATGTAGAGGGAAAAAACCTGACCATCGAATGTCTTCTTCCGCAAAATAAAAAAGAGAACCAAGAAATTCGTGAAATTGAGAACGGCTTCATAGAGCTGCGTAGGGTGAAGGAGTGACTGGAGAGGAATTCCTGTGAGATTGTGAGCATAATCACTGTGGAAAACAACGCCCCAGGGGACATCGCATTCTCGGCCATAACAACATCCTGCACTGAAACATCCAATCCGACCAAATCCATGCCCCAGAGCCAATGCTGGCCCGGCCAAGTCCCCGACTTTCCAAGTGGGAATCCGGTGTTTCCTCAAATACCAAAGAGCAAAAATAATCCCAAAGGCCAGCCCGCCTTGAAAGACTCCTCCTGTCCGAGCGAAGCTAACCAGCTCGGAGGGATACTCCATGTAATAAGAAAAATTTCCGACAAAGAGAACGAGTTTAGCTCCTATCAGTGAGACGATTATGGTGTAAAAGGCCATATCTAAAATCTTCGATGCCTCAAGAGCCTGTTTTTTGGCCCGGACGTACACAAACCACAAGGCAAAAGCCACACCAACCGCCATCATGAAGCCATAGGTGTGAATGCTTAAGGGTCCAATCTTAATCAGGATGGGGAACATGTCGAACTCCTCTTGAAAAGGAATAAAAAGACCAGGAGCAAAGCTCCGACCGTGATACAGGAATCAGCCATATTAAAGGAGGGCCAGTGCCAGCCTTTCACGCTAAAATCCAAAAAATCAATCACCGATCCCCTTATAACGCGGTCGATCAGATTGCCCAGGGCACCTGCTAATATGAGAGACAGGGCTAGAGTGAGAAATTTTTCTCTAGGTGGAGTTTTGAAAAAATAAAAAACAACCAATCCCAGCGCAGCAAATGAAGCCAATGTTAATAGGATGAATACCCATGTGTTAGCTGATTGGGAAAAGAAGCCGAAAATCGCCCCTTTGTTCCTGACATGGACCAAATGGAAGAAATTCGGAATGACCTCTATGCTCGAATTGAGAGCGATATTTCCGGCTATAAGGGCTTTGCTGATTTGATCCAGAATGAGAAGGGCCGCTATCAATATGAAAGAGAAGACTCTTTTTTTCATGATTCTATCTGGCTCACAACTTCTTCACAACGTTTGCAGAACTGCGGATAGGTTGAACTCTGACCGATGTAAGCCGAAAAGTTCCAGCATCTGATACATTTCTTTCCAGGAGCTTTCGAGACAGCAGCCTTTAGTTCAGGATCAGAATGAATATGGAGAACGATCTCAGAAATAATGAACATCGATGGAAGCAGAGCTTCATATTTTTTTAAAAGGGCCTCTTGGTCTGCAGGGACTTTTAATACCACGCTCGCTTCAAGAGAATTTCCGATCACCTTGTTCTCTCGTGCCAATTCAAGCTCCTTCAAAACCTTTTCTCGAATGAGAACAAGATTTTCTATTTCTTTGAAGATCTCGGATTCAATCCATTTCTCTCCTAAGGAAGGGAACAATTCAAGATGGACGGATTCTTCCTTCACTTTGAATCCAGGCATGACATTCCAGGCCTCTTCAGTGGTAAAGGGCAGGATAGGAGCCATTAAGATCAAGTTTGTCCGGATCAGCTCAAATAGAGCGGTTTGAGCAGACCTCCGAAGTAATGATTTTTTACCTGAACAGTAGAGCCTGTCCTTCAGCACATCGAGATAAAAGGAACTCAAATCAACGGTAACAAAATTATAGATGGTGTGGAAAATAACGTGGTATTCAAATTTCTCATAAGATTTCAGAATCCTCTGCCCCATCCGCACGGATTTTTCGAGGATCCATCTGTCTAAAAGCTCCATTTCCTCTTTAGGGATCCTTTCTGTTTCAGGATCAAAATCATGAAGGTTGCCCAAGATGAATCTCCAAGTGTTTCTAATTTTTCTGTAAGCTTCTACTATACGGCTTACGGTCTCGCCGCCGAATCGGGCATCTTCTTTGTAGTTGAGCATAGCAACCCAGAGTCTCAAGATCTCGGCTCCGTTCTGATTGATAACTTCCTCAGGGTCCACGAAATTTCCCAACGATTTTGACATGCCTCTGCCCAGCTCATCAAGGACAAAACCATGAGTGATACACGTCTTATAAGGAGAAGCTCCTTTGGCTCCTACTCCGATAATGAGTGAACTGTTGAACCAGCCTCTGTACTGATCATGACCCTCGATATAGATGTCGGCCGGCCACGGAAGATCTACTCGCTTCCCTAAAACATTGTGACTTGCACCTGATTCAAACCATACATCCAGGATGTTGTTCTCTTTGTTGAACCGAGAAGAGCCACAATCAGGGCAACTCGTATCAGGAGGTAAAAGCTCCTTGGTTTCTTTGGTAAACCAGGCATTCGCGCCCTCTGTGGAAAAAATATCCGCGATCCTGAGGGTTGTCTGTTCGTTGGCGAGAATATACCCACAATCGTGGCAATAGAAAGCAGGAATGGGGACACCCCAGGACCTCTGACGGGAAATACACCAGTCAGGTCTGGCTTCAACCATGTTGGCAATCCTCTCTTCTCCCCAATGAGGAATCCAATCGATGTTTTTAATCTCCTCCAGCGCCCTTTTTCTTAGATCACTCTCATCCATAGAAATAAACCATTGGGCCGTGGCTCTAAAAATCACAGGATTTTTGCAGCGCCAACAGTGGGGATAGGAATGAACAATCTTGTCTTCCTTTAAAAGGGATTTGTCTTTGGTCATGTCTTCATTGATGATTTTGTTAGATTCGAAGACATTCATGCCTGCATATTTCTTCACCTGTGGAGTAAAATTCCCCTCATTATCCACAGGTGTATAAATGTCAAGATTGTATTTCATCCCAGTGAGGTAGTCTTCGTGTCCATGCCCTGGAGCCGTGTGGACACATCCTGTTCCCTGGTCGAGCGTGACATAGTCAGCAAGGACAAAAATCGATTCCCTATCAATAAATGGATGTTTTGCCTTGAGCCCTTCGACTTCTTTTCCCAAAAATGTCACCAGTTCCTTTGTCTGGTTGAATCCTAATTCTTCAGCTAGAACAGGAACCAATCGTTTGGCAGCTATATACACCTCTCCGTCCGATTCGAAGGCCGAATATTCAAATTCAGGATGAAAGGCGATGGCCAGATTGGCAGGTAAAGTCCAAGGAGTTGTTGTCCAGATGAGCACAAATACCTTTTTCCCCTTGAGGACAAGGGATTTCTCTGAAAGGTCAGAAATCAGCGGAAATTTTACGTAAATGGAGGGAGATTCACGATCTTTATACTCGATTTCAGCTTCAGCCAGAGCTGTTCGACAGTGTGCACACCAATGGACAGGCTTTTTTCCCTTATAGATATTTCCCGAAGCGAAAAAGGCTGCAAGATGGCGAAGGACCTCGGCTTCGTAACCAGGATGCATTGTGAGATATGGATTCTGCCATTCCCCAAAGACCCCGAGTCTTTTAAACTGTCCCCTTTGGATATCCACAAATTTCAAGGCATATCTCTTGCATTCTTCTCTGAAATCTATAGTGGACATTTCGGCTTTCTTCTTCCCCAGAAGTTGATCCACCTTGATCTCAATAGGAAGACCGTGACAATCCCATCCGGGGAGGTATGGGGCATGGAATCCTTGCATGGTTTTTGTTTTGATAATGAAATCCTTCAAAATCTTGTTCAAGGCCGTGCCCAGATGAATCCGTCCATTGGCATAGGGAGGCCCATCATGAAGCACAAATGAGGGGCTATCCTGCCTTTTATTCTGAATTTTATGGTAGAGTTTTATTTCCTCCCAGTGCTTTATAACCTCAGGCTCTTTTTGAGCGAGTTTCGCCTTCATGGAAAAAGACGTCTGTGGAAGATTCAGCGTTTCCTTGATTTTATCGCTTTCGACCATTCATCTCTCCAATTTTCACATTCTTTTTGTTATTATAGAGGAAGCCTGTTGAAAGTCAATAAAGGGGGGAGACCACCAGAATTAAGCATAAGCCTAAGCATTCTGCAATAATTCAGGGATGCACGGATTATTGTGAACGATCGAGGCTAATTGATCAAAGTCATTAATGCCTGATCCCTTTAACGTAATGGGAGCCGCGGCTAACCGGATTTCCGAGGGCGGCGTAAGTGATCAACAAGGCAACCTGAATGCCATGCTTGAGACTGACGACTTTTTGGTCCATTCTGGCCTCCCTGTAAAACTTCTCAATTCTATGACGCAGATAATCCAAATCAGCCCGTGCACGATCTAGGCGCTTTTTTGTCCGAATGATTCCCGCATAATTCCACATAGTGGATCGGATAGAAATCCAATCTTGGTTGATAAGGGCAGGATCGATCTCTTCTTCTTTTTCTGGATAATACCACTCATGAATGTCAGATGGTTCACAATCGACATTCGGATCAAAGTGGGAGGCAATATGCTTGGCTGCACGGGTTCCCCATACCAATCCCTCTAAGAGAGAAGTAGAAGCCAAACGGTTGGCGCCATGAACACCTGTACAAGCCACTTCCCCCACTGCATAGAGACCTTTCAGTGAAGTTCTCCCCCAACCATCCACGAGTACTCCTCCACAGCAGTAATGTGCCGCTGGAACTACAGGAATAGGCTTACTAGTAATATCGATTCCGAATTGGAGGCATGTTTTATGAATATTGGGAAACCGTTTTTTTATATCGATTTTGGCATATGAGGCGAGATCGAGGTACACATAATTCGAGTTGGAGTTGGTCATCTCCTCGTAGATGGCACGGGTAACCTCATCCCGAGGGGCCAACTCTCTTTTCTCATGATAATTTTCCATAAAGGTCTCCCCGTCCTTTGTTTTAAGACGGGCTCCTTCTCCCCTGACGGTCTCAGAAATCAAAAATCCTTCTGCATCCCTATGAAAAAGCGAGGTGGGGTGAAACTGAATGTACTCCATGTTGACAATTCTGGCACCGGCCCGATAAGCCATTGCATAGCCATCTCCGATAGCACCCATAGGATTGGATGTGTATAAATAGACAGCCCCACAGCCTCCGGTCGAAAGGATGGTATACGTTGCAAGAATGATCTTCACCCTGTTGGTCTTGTTATCCAACACATAAACTCCGATACAGCGCGGGTCTCTATAAAAAGCCGTTGGATTTTTTGAGTGATGAGGAACAGTGAGCAAATCTACTGCTGTATGACCAGACAGAAGCTTTACATTGGAATAATTTTTCAGGGAAGCGATGAATCTTTCTTCGATGGTTTTTCCAGTTGTATCTTTGATGTGTAAGATGCGTCTCCGCGAGTGACCTGCTTCCTGAGCATAATCCAGAGAATCGGGAGAGCTTCGCGTGAAAGGTATCTTCAGCTCCTTGATCAAGATACGGTCCACATACTTCTTCCCTTCAGTGGCCAATATGCCTACGGCATCAGGATTGTTTATCCCATCTCCAGTTTGAATGATGTCGTCCTTTAAAAGCTCAGGATAGTCATCGTGTCCGAGTGAAACTATCCCCCCCTGGGCATAATAGGTGTTTGACTCTTCTAACTGGGCGTTCTTTGTGATGACAGCAACCTTCAATCCGCTCTTCGCTGCTTCCAAGGCAGCACTCGCCCCAGCGATTCCACAGCCGATAACTAAGATATCAGTCTTAAGTGCTCTTTCTTCGTCCATCTTCCCTCAATCCAGAAACTCCATGCTGATGTCCAAGGACTTATAGGAGTGCGTCAAGGCTCCCACAGAGATAAAATCGACACCAATTTGAGCGATCTTTTTTGCTTTGGAGAGAGTAACATTTCCTGAGACCTCAATCGGCACTCTTCCCCTGACCCAATCCACAGCTTCTTTCACCTTATTTAGAGGCATATTATCCAGCATGATGATATCTGTGCCATATTTTAAAGCTTCTTTTACCTCCTGCAGGCTGGTTGCCTCGACTTCGATTTTTGTTCCCGGTTTAGTCTTTTTTTTTGCCAACCGCACAGCCACTGAGATACTCCCAACGATCTTAATATGATTGTCCTTTATCATGACCATTTCTGATAGGTCGAGACGGTGGTTTTCTCCCCCTCCCATCTTCACCGCGTACTTCTCCAGATGTCTCAGTCCAGGAGTGGTTTTTCGAGTATCCAGCACTTTTGTCTTCGTATTTTTTAAAACCTGAGCAAACTTGCTTGTCTCAGTTGCAATACCAGACAATCTCTGTAGAAAATTCAATGCCGTGCGTTCTCCCTTTAGAAGTGAGACAGAGGGGCCTTTCAGAACCGCCAATCGATCTCCCCTTTTAATTCCTGTTCCGTCTTTTTGATGAATCTCAAAAGAAATGGATGGGTCGATCTTCTTAAAGACTCTTTCTGCCACATGAATCCCGGCTAAGACTCCATCCTCTTTAGCTAAAATTATAGCTCGCGATTGAGATTTTGGGGGAATGATATTCTCGGATGTGATATCACCCTTCGGCAGATCCTCTTTAAGGGCCGCATCGACTAGGGTATCTAGATTTTTCCTCCACATCAGAGCCAATTATATTTTTTTCCTAAGCCTCAGTCAAACAGCACTTTGATCATGTAAGCGTTTCCAAATCCGTGATGGCAAAAGAGCATTGGGGAATGCCCAAACCTGCATAACTGTTAAAGAAAATACTGTATCAAAAATAGTTGCAATATTGAGGAAGGTTGCTGAATCTAGCAGGATGCTAGAATTATCAGAAATGTTAGCGTAAGCTAGACATAGAAAGGGTTGGTTAAACAAAAAAGATCAGACGTTGGTATTATAGCATAAAATTGACTCTTCTCTCAGAAATTGTTATTCTTTTGCTGAACACATCAGAAGGGAAAAATGGGAATTAAATGCCCCAAATGTCAGTTTGACAATACATCTGATTCTAAATTCTGTAAGGAGTGTGGTACTCAACTACTCGCCGCCGAAGAAATTGCTGTAACTGAAACTATCGAAGCGCCCAAAGAAGAACTCACCCGAGGAACCACTTTAGCCAATAGATATGAAATTATTGAAGAATTAGGCAAAGGCGGAATGGGCAGGGTCTATCGGGTTGAGGATACAAAGCTGAAACAGGAAATTGCCCTCAAGCTTATAAAACCTGAAATTGCTAAGGATAAGAAGACTATCGAAAGATTTAGGAACGAGTTGAAGACAGCTCGTATGATTACCCATAAAAATGTTTGTCGTATGTTTGATTTGGGTGAGGTAGATGGGGCGCACTTCATCACTATGGAATATGTCCGTGGTGAGGATCTAAAGAGTATGATCAGGATGAGCGGACAATTAGGGGTAAAGACCGCGATCAATATCGCCAAGCAGGTTTGTGATGGATTAGCTGAGGCACACAGATTAGGAGTAGTGCATCGTGATCTCAAGTCCAGCAACATAATGATCGATAAAGAGGGAAATGTCCGAATTATGGATTTTGGAATTGCCCGCTTCTTAAGAACAAAAGGCATAACTGGTACAGGAACGATGATAGGGACGCCTGAGTACATGTCACCTGAGCAAGTAGAGGGAAAAGAGGTAGATCAGCGTTCGGATATCTATTCGTTAGGCGTGATTCTTTATGAGATGGTAAGCGGGAAAGTGCCATTTGAAGGAGAAACGCCTTTTAGCATTGCCTTGAAGCACAAGAACGAGATACCCAAAGAACCCAGAGAACACAATTCTCAAATTCATAAAGACCTTAGCGGTACAATATTAAAATGCCTAGAGAAAGATAAAGAACATAGGTATCAGAGTGCAGAAAAAGTATGCTCCGAGCTAATTAGGATCGAGAAGGGCATTCCAAGCACGGAGAGGATTCGACTTGAAAGGAAGCTTAAGCCAGAAGTTCAACTCAAGAGATTCAAACCTTTTATCGTCCCAGGAATCTTGCTTTTGGCTGCCATATTGATAATAGCTGGATATTTCATTTTAAGAGAAATTAGGCGAAAAGGAGTGCCTGAAAAAGAAGTATCCAAGTCAGGAATAATCGAGGGCATGCAATGGAAAAATTCTATTGCTGTCCTTCCATTCATAGATTTAAGCAGAGAAAAAGATCAGGAATATCTATGCGATGGTATGACTGATGACATCATAGGAAAACTCTCCAGAATAAAAGAATTGAGAGTCACTTCCAGGACATCAGTGATGCGCTATAAGAATACAAATAAAGACATTAAAGACATAGGTAAAGAGTTGGGAGTGGCTACAATTCTAGAAGGAAGCATCCAAAGAGAAAAAGACAACATCCGGGTGAATGCTCAATTGATTAATGTCGATAGCGGTTTCCATCTTTGGTCCGAGAATTATGATCGAAAACTGGAGAGTGTCTTTGATATTCAGGACGATGTATCAAAAGATATCGCTGAGGCATTAAAGATTCAATTAACAGAATCGGACAGCGAACAACTCAGCAAAGTTCCTACCGAGAGTATTGACGCTT